>ERZ777305.999-NODE-999-length-40050-cov-4.313264_pt1 | contig 40050 bp, 50 predicted proteins | sample MGYA00374965_ERZ777305 | MGnify/ENA primary metagenome ERZ777305 (study PRJEB29328, sample SAMD00013331) | mouse gut metagenome | study: EMG produced TPA metagenomics assembly of the Metagenome analysis of fecal microbiota from mouse which was promoted... | reverse complement strand
GTGCGAAAAGGAGGCGACTTTTTTTATGGCAAGTCAGGTCATGAGAATCACATTGAAGGCATACGATCATCAGCTGGTAGATCAGTCAGCCGGAAAAATTATCGAAACTGTAAAGAAGACAGGCGCTCAGGTCAGCGGCCCTGTACCACTTCCGACAAAGAAGGAAGTAATTACAATTCTTAGAGCCGTACACAAGTACAAGGATTCAAGAGAGCAGTTCGAGCAGAGAACTCATAAGAGACTTATCGATATCATCACACCTTCACAGAAGACGGTTGATGCACTCACAAGATTAGAGATGCCAGCCGGTGTTTATATCGACATAAAAATGAAAACAAAGTAAAAAAGTAACATGTTTTCATTTAAGAAGGTTTTTTAAGAGAATATTAAAGCAAATAATCCTGAAGGGTTTAGATATAAAAGCAACACTTCCTATATAAAAAGTGAAAATATTTTCTGATTTATTTTTAGCAATAAGGTATTTATTTAGCAGATATTTTTACTTTGGGAATCAACAGGCAGGGCAGAACAAACAGCCTAAAGCCTAGTGTTCCACGTATATTAGACTGTTCTAGGATGTTTTCGGTATTATAATACTGAAAACCGCTGTAGATTAAACAGGAGGTAAAAAAATGAAGAAAGCGATTTTAGCAACAAAGGTTGGTATGACTCAAATCTTCAATGAAGACGGTGTATTAACACCTGTTACAGTACTTCAGGCAGGACCGTGTGTTGTTACTCAGATTAAAACAGCAGCAAACGATGGTTACTCAGCAGTACAGGTAGGCTTCGTTGACAAGAGAGAGAAGTTAGTAAACAAGGCGGTTAAGGGACATTTTGATAAGGCCGGAGTTTCTTACAAGAGATTCGTAAGAGAGTTAAAGCTTGACAATGCTGAAGAATATTCAGTAAAGGATGAAATTAAGGCTGACATCTTTGCAGCAGGCGACAAGATTGACGCAACTGCTACATCAAAGGGTAAGGGCTTTCAGGGCGCTATTAAGAGATTAGGACAGTCAAGAGGTCCTATGGCTCACGGCTCTAAGTTCCACAGACATCAGGGTTCAAACGGCGCGTGCTCAAGCCCGAGCAAGGTATTTAAGGGCAAGGGAATGCCAGGTCATATGGGAGCCAAGAAGGTTACAATCCAGAACCTTGAGATAGTAAGAGTAGATGCAGAAAACAATTTACTCCTTGTTAAGGGCGCAGTTCCAGGACCAAAGAAGGCTTTGGTTACAATAAGGGAAACTGTAAAGTCAGGCAAGTAGGTCAGTTAAGGTAAGGAAGGAGGAATATTAGAATGTCAAAGGTATCTGTTTATAATATGGAAGGCCAGCAGGTAGGCGATATTGAATTAAACGATGCTGTATTTGGTGTTGAAGTAAATGAACACTTAGTACACATGGCAGTTTTAAGCCAGCTTGCAAATAAGCGTCAGGGCACGCAGAGCGCAAAGACACGTTCAGAAGTGAGCGGCGGCGGTAAAAAGCCTTGGAAGCAGAAGGGTACAGGTCACGCAAGACAGGGCTCAACAAGAGCTCCACAGTGGACAGGCGGCGGCGTTGTATTTGCTCCAAAGCCAAGGGATTACTCTTTTAAGTTAAATAAGAAAGAGAGAAGAATAGCGTTAAAGTCTGCATTGACATCAAAGGTTCAGGAGAACAAGTTTATTGTTGTTGATGCTATAAAGTTAGATGAAATAAAGACAAAGAAGTTTGCTGATGTATTGAACAGCTTAAATGTAAAGAAAGCATTAGTTGTATTAAATGATAATGACCAGAATGTTGTTATGTCAGCAAAAAACATTCCTACAGTAAAGACAGCTTTAACAAACACTATAAACGTATTTGATATACTTAAGTACGATACGGTAGTTATAGATAAGGCGGCTGTAGCGACAATCGAGGAGGTGTACGCATAATGGCAGACATTAAATACTACGACGTAATCCTCAAGCCTGTAATCACAGAAAAGAGTATGAACGAGATGAGCTTAAAGAAGTATACATTTTTAGTTCATACGGAGGCTACAAAGTCACAAATTAAAGAGGCTGTTGAGAAAATGTTCGAAGGAACAAAGGTAAAGAGTGTCAATACAATGAACTTAGACGGAAAGAACCGCAGGCGGGGAATGGTAGTCGGCAAGACTGCAAAGAAAAAGAAGGCTATAGTTCAGTTGACAGAGGACAGCAAGGACATTGAGATATTTGAGGGACTTTAAGGTGCAAAAAGCCCGGTAAAAGCCGGAAATTAACATTATAATTACGGCTTGCAAACCGGACAGAAAATGTCTAAATGCTTAAGTTATTATATAGCCGCATGATAAAAATCTCACATATATGCGGCAAATTTTCAGAAAAGGAGAAAAGAACATGGGAATAAAGACATATAACCCATATACACCTTCAAGAAGAAACATGACAGGTCTTGACTTTTCAGAGGTTACAAAATCTACGCCTGAAAAATCATTGACAGTTTCTTTAAAGAAGAATGCAGGTCGTAACAACCAGGGTAAGATAACAGTAAGACACCGTGGCGGTGGAAGCAGAAGAAAATATAGAGTTATTGATTTTAAGAGAAAGAAGGATGGAATTCCGGCTACTGTAATTGGAATTGAGTATGACCCAAACAGAACAGCAAACATTGCTCTTATCTGCTATGCAGACGGAGAAAAAGCATACATCCTCGCTCCAAATGGTCTCACAGACGGCATGACAGTTATGAACGGCGCTGAGGCAGAGGTCAGAGTAGGCAACTGCTTACCTCTTGAAAATATCCCTGTTGGTACAGAGGTACACAATATAGAGTTATATCCTGGAAGAGGAGGACAGCTTGTTCGTTCGGCAGGAAACTCAGCACAGCTTATGGCTAAGGAAGGCAAGTATGCCACACTGAGACTTCCTTCAGGAGAAATGAGAATGGTTCCGATTATCTGCCGCGCAACAGTAGGTCAGGTAGGAAACATTGAGCATGACTTAGTAAACATTGGTAAGGCAGGACGTAAGCGTCACATGGGTATTAGACCTACAGTTCGTGGTTCTGTTATGAACCCTAACGACCATCCGCACGGCGGTGGTGAAGGTAAGACAGGTATAGGCCGTCCGGGTCCATGTACACCTTGGGGCAAGCCTGCGCTTGGCTTAAAGACAAGAAAGAAGAACAAACAGTCTAATAAGCTCATCGTAAGAAGACGCGATGGCAAGAACATGAAATAAGGAGGACTACCAATGGCTAGATCATTAAAAAAAGGACCATTTGCTGATGAAAGCTTACTTAAGAAAGTAGATGCAATGAACAAGTCTGGCGACAAGTCAGTTATAAAGACTTGGTCACGCCGTTCTACTATCTTTCCACAGATGGTTGGACATACAATCGCAGTTCACGACGGTAGAAAGCACGTTCCGGTATATGTTACAGAGGATATGGTTGGACATAAGCTTGGAGAGTTCGTAGCTACCAGAACATACAGAGGACACGGTAAAGACGAGAAGAAGTCTAAGCGTTAATTTAAGAGATTGAAAGGAGGTTTTCATCCATGGCAAAGGGACATAGAAGCCAGATAAAGAGAGAAAGAAATGCAAACAAGGATACAAGACCTAGTGCAAAGCTTTCATATGCTAGAGTATCAGTTCAGAAGGCATGCTTCGTATTGGACGCTATTAGAGGCAAAGATGTACAGACAGCTTTAGGAATTTTAGCTTACAATCCAAGATATGCATCTTCAGTTATAGAGAAGCTGTTAAAGTCTGCTATAGCAAACGCAGAAAACAACAACGGCATGAATGCAGAGAACCTTTATATTGAGGAGTGCTATGCAGACCAGGGACCTATCATGAAGAGAATAAGACCAAGGGCACAGGGCAGGGCTTATAGAATTGAAAAGAGAATGAGCCACATTACTATCGTGCTTAATGAGAGATAGTATATAGAAAGGAGAGCACATAATGGGACAGAAAGTTAATCCTCACGGCTTAAGAGTCGGCGTTATTAAGGAATGGGATTCTAAATGGTACGCAGAGAAGGATTTTGCTGATAATCTTATCGAGGACCAGAAAATCAGAGAGTATGTTAAGAAGAAGTTATTTAACTCAGGTGTTTCAAAAATTGAAATCGAAAGAACATCTGACAGATGCAAGGTTATAGTTCACACTGCTAAGCCTGGTGTAGTAATCGGCAAGGGCGGTGCAGAGATAGAGAAGCTTAAGGAAGATATTCAGAAGCTTACAGATAAGAAGCTTGTGGTAGACGTTAAGGAAATAAAAAGACCTGACAGGGAAGCACAGCTTGTGGCAGAGAATATTGCACTTCAGCTTGAGAACAGAGTTTCTTTCAGACGTGCAATGAAGTCAACAATGTCAAGAAGCATGAGAGCCGGCGTTAAGGGTATTAAGACGGCAGTTTCAGGAAGACTTGGCGGAGCCGATATGGCTCGTACAGAGTTTTACAGCGAAGGAACTATTCCTCTTCAGACATTAAGGGCTGATATTGACTATGGATTTGCAGAGGCTGATACAACTTACGGCAAGGTTGGCGTAAAGGTATGGATTTACAAGGGCGAAATCCTTGCAAAGGCTGCAAAGGTAGAAGAGAAGGAAGGGAGCGATAAATAATGTTAATGCCAAAGAGAGTAAAGCGTCGTAAGCAGTTCCGCGGCAGCATGAGAGGAAAGGCTTTAAGAGGCAATAAGATTACAAATGGTGAATATGGTATCATCGCTTTGGAACCGGCATGGATTAAATCAAATCAAATCGAAGCTGCCCGTATTGCAATGACGCGTTATATTAAGCGTGGCGGTAAGGTTTGGATTAAAATATTCCCAGACAAACCAGTAACTACAAAACCGGCAGAAACACGTATGGGTTCCGGAAAAGGAACGCTTGAATACTGGGTTGCAGTTGTTAAGCCGGGACGTGTAATGTTTGAAATCTCAGGCGTGGCTGAGGAAACAGCAAGAGAAGCATTACGTCTCGCAACACATAAGTTACCTGTTAAGTGTAAAATCGTTTCTCGTGAAGAATTAGAAGGCGGTGATAACAGTGAAAACTAATAACTATGTAGAAGATTTAAGAAAGAAATCAGCTGCAGAATTAAATGATGAATTAGTAGCTGCTAAGAAGGAACTTTTCAACCTGAGATTCCAAAATGCAACAAACCAGTTAGACAACACCAGCAGAATCAAGGAAGTAAGAAAGAATATCGCAAGAATTCAGACGGTTATTTCCTCACAGAAGGCTGCAAATTAGTTTAACCATCATGGAATCTAAGAAAGGAGATAGTTGTCGTGGAAGAAAGAAATTTAAGAAAAGTACGTACCGGTAAGGTCGTAAGTGATAAGATGGATAAGACAATTGTTGTAGCAGTACAGGATAACGTAAAGCATCCTATCTATGGCAAGATTGTAAAGAAGACATATAAATTAAAGGCTCATGATGAGAATAACGAATGCGGTATTGGTGATACGGTAAGAGTTATGGAAACAAGACCATTGTCAAAGGACAAGAGATGGAGACTTGTAGAAATCATCGAGAAGGCTCGTTAGTAGGAAGGAGATTATTATGATTCAACAGGAAAGTAGACTTAAGGTCGCTGACAATACAGGCGCTAAGGAATTACTTTGTATCAGAGTAATGGGCGGTTCTACTAGAAGATATGCTAACATCGGTGATATCATCGTTGCTACCGTTAAAGATGCAACACCAGGCGGTGTTGTGAAAAAGGGTGACGTTGTAAAGGCCGTAGTAGTACGTTCGGTAAAAGGCGCTCGTCGTAAGGACGGTTCATACATTAAATTTGACGAAAACGCTGCTGTTATAATCAAGGACGACAAGAACCCAAGAGGTACGCGTATATTTGGACCAGTAGCCAGAGAGCTTAGAGAGAAGCAGTTCATGAAGATTGTTTCCTTAGCACCTGAAGTATTATAAGGGAGGTCGTTTGAATGTCAGCTATAAAGATTAAGAAGGGCGATACAGTAAGAGTAATCGCCGGTAAGGATAAAAATAAAGAAGGTAAGGTTCTTTCAGTAGACAGCAAGAAAGGCAAGATTATTGTAGAAAATGTAAACATGCTTACAAAGCATACAAAGCCTAATGCGCAGAATCAGACTGGTGGCATCATTAACCAGGAAGGACCTATTGATATATCAAATGTTATGCTTGTTGTAGACGGTAAGGCTACAAGAGTTGGCTTTAAGGTTGAAGACGGCAAAAAAGTACGTGTTGCCAAGGCAACAGGTAAAACAATTGATTAATTAGGAAGGAGGTTCGCAAAGTGAGCAGACTTAAAGAAACTTACAATAATGAAATTGTAAATGCTATGATGAAAAAGTTTGGATACAAGAATGTAATGCAGGTACCTAAGCTTAATAAAATAGTTATAAATATGGGCGTTGGCGAAGCAAAGGACAACGCAAAGGTTTTGGAATCAGCCGTTAAGGACCTTGAGACAATCACAGGCCAGAAGGCAGTGCTTACAAGAGCAAAGAAGTCGGTAGCTAACTTCAAAATAAGAGAAGGACTTGCAATAGGCTGCAAGGTTACTCTTAGAGGCGAGAAGATGTATGAGTTTATGGACCGTTTGGTAAATCTGGCATTGCCTCGTGTACGTGACTTTAGAGGAATTAACCCTAACTCATTTGACGGAAGGGGTAATTATGCTCTTGGTATTAAGGAGCAGTTGATTTTCCCTGAAATCGAGTACGATAAGGTTGATAAAGTAAGAGGTATGGATATTATCTTTGTTACAACAGCTAACACAGATGAAGAAGCTCGTGAATTATTGACATTATTTAACATGCCATTTCAGAAATAGTTAGGAGGAAAATTCTATGGCAAAAACATCTATGAAAATTAAGCAGCAGCGCAAAGCTAAATTCTCAACACAGGAATACAGCCGTTGCAGAATTTGCGGACGTCCACATGCTTATTTAAGAAAATACGGAATCTGCAGAATTTGCTTCCGTGAATTAGCATATAAGGGACAGATACCAGGCGTTAAGAAAGCTTCTTGGTAGGAAATAGTCTTTATAAGGAGGAAAAAAACATGGCAATAAGCGATCCAATCGCAGATATGCTTACAAGAATTCGTAATGCAAACACTGCTAAACATGATACTGTAGATATTCCGGCGTCAAAGATGAAGTTAGCAATCGCTGAGATTCTTCTTAACGAAGGTTATATCAAGAAGTATGACGTAATAGAGGACGGCAGCTTTAAGACAATCAAGGTTACATTAAAGTATGGCCAGGATAAGAACGAAAAGATTATAACAGGCTTAAAGAGAATATCTAAGCCGGGTCTTAGAGTTTATGCAGGCAAGGATGAGCTTCCAAAGGTTCTTGGAGGACTTGGAATTGCTATTATTTCAACAAACAAGGGTATCTTAACTGACAAGGAAGCAAGAAAGCAGCATGTCGGCGGAGAGGTACTTGCATTTATTTGGTAGAAATTTAAGGAGGTGCGGGCATGTCACGTATAGGAAGAATGCCTATCGCTGTACCGGCAGGTGTAACTGTTGATATAGCAGAAAATAATAAGGTCACTGTTAAGGGACCAAAGGGAACGCTTGAGAGAGTGCTTCCGGCAGAAATGGAAATAAAGTTAGACGGTGACCAGGTTGTTGTAACAAGACCTAATGATTTAAAGAGAATGAAGTCATTGCATGGTCTTACAAGAACACTTATCTCTAACATGGTAATCGGTGTATCCGAAGGATATACAAAGGAGCTTGAGGTAAACGGTGTTGGTTACAGAGCGCAGAAGCAGGGAAAGAAGCTTGTGCTTTCACTTGGTTATTCTCATCCTGTTGAGATGGAGGACCCGGAGGGTCTTGAGTCAACAGTAGAGGATAAGAAAATCATCATCAAAGGAATAGATAAAGAAAAAGTTGGCCAGTATGCTGCTGAAATCAGAGACAAGAGAAGACCTGAACCATACAAGGGCAAGGGTATCAAGTATGTTGATGAAGTTATTAGACGCAAGGTCGGTAAGACTGGTAAGAAATAATTAAAGGAGTGAACAGAGATGGTTAGTAAAGAATCAAGAGCGGATATCCGTAGGAATAAGCATAGAAGATTACGTAATCGTTTTGCAGGAACAGCAGAAAGACCACGTTTAGCTGTATTCAGAAGCAATAATCATATGTACGCTCAAATTATCGATGATACAGTTGGAAATACCTTAGTAGCAGCTTCAACACTTGAGAAGGACGTTAAGTCTGAGCTTGAGAAGACAAATGACGTTGCGGCAGCCGGAAAGCTAGGTACGGTTATTGCCAAGAAGGCGTTAGAAAAGGGTATTACTACAGTTGTCTTTGATAGAGGCGGTTTCATATATCAGGGTAAGGTTAAAGCATTAGCAGAAGCAGCTAGAGAAGCTGGATTGAATTTCTAATAGGAGGAGAACACATGAGACGTACAATTATTGATGCTAGTCAGTTAGAATTAGAAGAAAAAGTAGTATCAATTAAGCGTGTAACTAAGGTTGTTAAAGGTGGAAACCACATGAGATTCACAGCTTTAGTAGTTGTAGGAGATGGCAACGGACACGTAGGTGCCGGTTTAGGCAAGGCTGTCGAAATCCCAGAGGCTATCCGCAAGGGAAAAGAAGACGCTATGAAGAAGCTTATAGAGGTACCTGTTGATGCTAATGGAAGTATTCCACATGATATATATGGTAAGTTCGGAAGTGCTTCTATATTATTGAAGAAGGCTCCGGAAGGTACAGGTATTATTGCCGGAGGTCCTGCGCGTAACGTGCTTGAGCTTGCAGGCATAAAGAATATCCGTACAAAATCTTTAGGTTCAAACAATAAGCAGAACGTAGTTCTTGCTACAATTGAAGGTTTATCAAGCCTTAAGACTCCAGAGCAGGTAGCTAAGCTTCGCGGCAAATCAGTTGACGAGATTTTAAGCTAATAGGAGGTTGGAAAAATGGCAGATAAATTAAAGATAACATTAGTTAAGTCTACAATAGGCGCAGTACCAAAGCATGTAAAGACAGTAGAAGCTTTAGGCTTAAGAAAATTAAATAAGACTGTTGAGCTTCCTGACAATGCTGCTACAAGAGGTATGATTCAGCAGGTAAGACATTTGGTTAAAGTTGAAGAAATCTAAAGAATAAGGAGGTGCAAACATGAACTTATCTACATTAAAGGCTGCAGAAGGCTCTACACAGAATGATAATTTCAGAAGAGGCCGTGGACACGGTTCAGGCAATGGTAAGACAGCCGGTAAGGGACATAAGGGTCAGAAGGCTCGTTCAGGAGCTCCAAGACCGGGCTTTGAAGGCGGTCAGATGCCGTTATACAGAAGAATCCCTAAGAGAGGCTTCACAAATAGAAATACATTAAATATCGTTGGTATAAATGTAAGCGCTTTAGAGAGATTTGAAAACGGTTCAGAGGTTACGGTAGAGACATTGATTGAGTCAGGTATCGTAAAAAATCCTAGGGACGGCGTAAAGATACTTGGAAACGGCACGCTTACAAAGAAGCTTAACGTTAAGGTTAATGCTTTTTCTGAGGGCGCTAAGGAGAAAATCGAGGCCCTCGGCGGTACTTGCGAGGTGATTTAATGTTCAAAACTTTAAAAAATGCATTAAAAGTAAAAGATATAAGAACGAAACTTTTATACACATTTGCAATTTTGCTTGTGGTACGTTTGGGAAGCCAGCTTCCGTTACCAGGAACAGATTCCAAGGTTATTGAAAGCATCATGAAAAGCTTTAACACAAACGATGCATTTAGTTTCTTTAATGCATTTACAGGCGGCTCCTTTGAGAGCATGTCAGTGTTTGCATTGAGCATAACACCATATATTACGTCTTCAATCATTATGCAGCTTCTTACCATAGCTATCCCAAAGCTTGAGGAGATGCAGAAGGATGGAGAGACAGGAAGAAAGAAGATAGCGGAAATTACAAGATATGTGACTATAGGTTTATCTATAATTGAAGGTCTTGCTTATGCTATTGGATTTGGAAATCAGGGTATTTTCGGAAATATATCATCTATGTCCGCAGGAAGCTATTTTATGGTAATATTTACTGCTGTGGTTGCTATGACCGCAGGCTCAGGCGTGCTTATGTGGCTTGGAGAGAGAGTAACTGAAAATGGTGTAGGAAACGGTATTTCTATAATTCTCTTAATTAATATTGTTGCAAGAATTCCTGACGACTTAGTGTCATTATATGAATCAAAGGTAATGATTACAGATACAAACGGTCGTTCACCGCTTGGCGCAGTTCTTGCCGCAGTAATAATTATTGGCGTTATAGTGGCAATAGTAGCATTTGTAGTAGTATTACAGGCCGGCGAGAGAAAAATTGCTGTTCAGTATGCTAAGAAAAATCAGGGAAGAAAGCTTGTGGGAGGAACTGCAAGCCATATTCCGTTAAAGATTAACACGGCAGGCGTTATTCCTGTTATCTTTGCATCATCACTTTTGCAGTTTCCGGGTATTATTTCTTCATTATTCGGAAGAACGGCAGGAGACGGTACTGTATGGGGAAAGGTTTTAAAGCTTTTATCTTCAAATTATTGGTTTAACTTTGATATGGATAACCCAAAACAGGCTATATACACTTTAGGATTTGTAATTTATGCCGTATTGGTAGTAGCGTTCGCATACTTCTATACATCCATTACGTTTAATCCTATAGAGGTAGCCAATAATATAAAGAGGCAGGGTGGCTTTATACCCGGTATAAGACCAGGCAAGCCAACAGAGGATTATTTGACAAAAATGTTGAATTACATTGTATTTATAGGCGCAATAGGCTTGCTTATTGTGGCTGCAATACCTATTATAATGTCAGGCCTGTTCGACGCCAGGGTATCTTTTGGCGGAACGTCCCTTATCATTATTGTAGGAGTTATACTTGATACAATGAGTAAAATTGAGTCAATGATGGTTGTACGGAACTATAAGGGCTTCTTGGGTGACTAGAATGAAACAATGAAGCTTCTGCACATTGAAAAATATGCAGAGGCTTCTGCTGATTTAATCAATAATAGAATGAGACATATAGGTTAAAAAGAGTTATATATTTATTATATATAGAAAGGAAGGCATGTTATGAAGATTATTATGTTAGGCGCTCCCGGTGCAGGAAAGGGTACGCAGGCAAAGATGCTTGCAGACAAGTACGAAATTCCTCATATTTCAACAGGAGACATATTCAGGGCAAATATAAAGAATGAGACGGAGCTTGGAAAAAAGGCGAAGGAATATATGGATAAGGGACTTCTTGTTCCTGATGAGCTTACATGCAATTTAGTTGTAGACAGAATACAGCAGGAGGATTGTAAGAAGGGCTATATTTTAGACGGATTTCCAAGAACAATTCCGCAGGCTGAGGCCCTTGATAAGGCGTTGACAGAGTTAAATGACAAAATTGACTATGCCATTAACGTAGAGGTTCCTGATGAAAATATAGTAGGAAGAATGTCGGGAAGAAGAGCATGCGTAGGCTGCGGGGCAACATATCATATAGTATATAATCCTACAAAGGAAGAGGGAATTTGTGACAGATGCGGCAAGGAATTAATCTTAAGGGATGATGATAAGCCGGAGACAGTTCAAAAAAGGCTTAATGTTTACCATGAGCAGACACAGCCTCTTATTGACTTCTATAAGAATAAAGGAGTTCTTAAGGAGGTAGACGGTACTGTAGATATGAACGATGTATTTAATGCCATTGTAAAGGTGTTGGAGTCTTAACTGACTTCAAGAATCGAGGGATATTATGGTTACAATAAAATCTCATAGGGAAATTGAGCTTATGCGTAAGGCAGGAAAGCTGCTTGCGCAGACTCATGAGGAAATGGCAAAGGCGATAAAGCCCGGAATATCTACATGGGAAATAGATAAAATAGGTGAGGATATTATAAGAAGCTTTGGATGTATTCCATCATTCTTAAACTATAATGGTTTTCCTGCATCTATATGTGTATCTGTAAATGACGAGGTGGTGCATGGAATACCTGATAAGAAGCGTATTATAAAGGATGGAGATATAGTAAGCCTTGACGCGGGACTTATATATGAGGGTTATCATGCTGATTCGGCAAGAACCGTAATGGTAGGCAATGTAAGTGAGGAGGCAAGGCTTCTTGTAGAAAGAACAAAGCAGAGCTTTTTTGAAGGAATTAAGTATGCTAAGGCAGGAAATCATCTCCATGATATATCAAATGCAATAGGAGATTATTGCGAAGGCTTCGGATATGGAGTGGTAAGAGATTTGGTGGGACACGGAATAGGAACAAAGCTTCACGAGGACCCACAGATACCGAATTTCAGACAGAGAAGACGGGGCATAAAGCTTCAGGCAGGAATGACACTTGCCATAGAGCCAATGATAAATGCAGGCACATATGATGTTTACTGGAAGGATGATGATTGGACAGTAGTAACAGAGGATGGTTCGCTTTCGGCACATTATGAAAACACAATACTTATTACAGACGGCGAACCGGAAATATTAACTATTTTATAAATAGGAGGATATGAGAATATGTCAAAGGCGGACGTTATTGAAATTGAGGGAACAGTTGTAGAGAAGCTTCCAAATGCAATGTTTCAGGTAGAGCTTGAAAACGGTCATAAGGTGCTTGCTCACATAAGCGGAAAGCTGCGTATGAATTTTATACGTATACTTCCGGGAGACAAGGTAACAATAGAGCTTTCGCCATACGATTTGTCAAAGGGACGTATTGTGTGGCGTGATAAATAAAAAAGGGACTGTCGCTTTACCGAATAAAAATTCGAGAAGCGACAGTTTCATTTTCGCTGTTTTTAGGACCAAATTCAATAAAAATTACAGATTTGTCCATTTGTTTTATAATAATGGAGCACTTTAATAAGCCATCATCGATGGTATGAGAGAAAATATAAGAGAAGAATTTGGAACTTGTAGGGGGTGAAAATATGAATACATCATGGTTGTTAGAAAATGCTGATATTCCCATAAGGTATATTTTGGATAAAGAAAAAAGAGATATAGAAGAGCTTTTTTTAAATGATGAAGTTTCAAGCTGGATTTCACGCATTGCGGAGCGTTCAGAGGCGAATAATATTGGAGATATTCATGGAAGCCATGATTACCGAATGGAAAATATTTTAGGCAAATGCTGGATTTTAGGGCTGTCAAAACAGTCAGACAGGTTTGCAGAACATATAACGTTCATTTTGAAATATATTGAGAGACAGATACAATCAGCTCCGGTTAATGAATCAGGTTTTGGACGGCTATATCATTATCGGGACTGCCAAAAGGTATTATGCAGTTTTTTGCCTCTCCTTGGCTTTTGCGATGAACATGCGGTTAAATATATTACAAACCAGAGAATTAATATTTTATATGAATTTACCCGTCAAATGCGTTATGCTATATATATTGACGGTTCAATATTAAAGAGTGTAAAAAAGGATTGGCAGCCATATATAATTAATCCGGATTTATATGCAGACGGAAATATTTCCCTGCCGGATATGCATGATTTGCTGCTTTTTGCAGGAATGTACCCATATCTTCCGGAAGAAGACAGAAATAAGGTGGAAACCATTGTACAATGGTTTTTTGGCAATGGCTATAGCAGTATAATCAGACGCTACGGATATTTTTATGCTCCGGGTGGAAGCTATAGCACAAAAGCCATCATTTTTAAATTACATCTGTTGGATTTTCAGAATGGAAGGGATGATAAATTTGAAAAGGGTGCCCTTGTTTCTTTGTTGTTTAATGTTTTTGTTTTATCCCATTTCAAATCGGCAAGAGAATCACTATGGTTTACTTTAGCCCTCGATTATCTTGAACAGTATAAATGTTCATCAGGACATTATCGTTTTCCATCATATATGATTACTGAAAAGCGTGACAGCTATGTGATAATGGGAGGACATATGAATGTGGAGGAGAACAGGAAGAAAAAGCTGTATAATGAAATTATATCAACCTACTGGATGGAGAGAATATACCAAAATATTAATATTTAAAGATAAACAAGAATTATTCCCAAAATTTCCAAAAACCGCTTGCCTATTTGATTTTTTTATGCTATATTAATAGTCGGACTTTTTTTGAAAGGAGGATTTTACTGTGAAGGTTAGATCATCAGTTAAGCCTATCTGCGAAAAATGCAAGATTATAAAGAGAAAAGGAAGCATCAGAGTAATCTGTGAAAATCCTAAGCATAAGCAGAGACAGGGCTAGTAAAAATCAATTTGCGGCTGCAGCAAGGAAACATTAGGATAAGCGGCGCATCTCATACTCTCAGGGAGGCGCAGGCGTCATATTGCGGAATTGCTTCAAATATATGAAAGCGTCAATTTTTTGACGCTGTTTAACGTTGTCTGAAAGACAAAAAGGCAACGTGCAATTATGTTCTTTCGCCTTGGAATAAAATTCCAGTGAGGGAGACAAATTAACAGGATAACAGGGATGATATATTCACCGCACACATTTCAGACGTACAGATGTACGGGCTGCGGAGAGGGTATGTTATTCCGTAGAAAGAATTTAATGGAGGTGTAATACACACATGGCTCGTATTTCAGGTGTTGATTTACCAAGAGAAAAGCGTGTTGAGATTGGATTAACATATATCTATGGTATAGGAAGAGTTAGTTCAAACAGGATTCTTGCGGCTGCCGGCGTAAACCCGGACACAAGAGTCAGGGATTTAACAGACGATGAGGTTAAGAAGATTAGTGCGATTATAGACGAAACACAGACTGTAGAAGGTGATTTAAGAAGAGAAATTGCCATGAACATCAAGAGATTGCAGGAAATCGGATGCTACAGAGGTATTCGTCACAGAAAGGGACTTCCTGTTCGCGGTCAGAATACAAAGACAAACGCCAGAACTCGTAAGGGACCAAAGCGTACTGTGGCTAACAAGAAGAAATAAATTAATATTGTGGTGCTGGCTTCAGCGTACAGTAGCATTTTAGTACAATCTGCAAAATAATCACACAGGCGGATTGGGTGAATATATGAAAGGAAGAGGTTAGTTTAAAAATGGCTAAAGTTACAAAAAAAGTGACAAAAAAGCGTGTTAAGAAAAACGTTGAACGGGGACAGGCACATATCCAGTCGTCATTTAACAATACAATAGTTACATTGACAGACAATGAAGGAAATGCTTTATCATGGGCAAGTGCCGGTGGTCTTGGTTTTAGAGGTTCAAAGAAATCTACTCCTTACGCAGCGCAGATGGCTGCAGAAACAGCGGCAAAGGCTGCTTTAGTACATGGATTAAAGTATGTTGACGTTATGGTAAAGGGACCAGGCTCAGGAAGAGAGGCGGCTATTCGTGCTCTTTCTGCATGTGGTATTGAGGTAACAAGCATTAAGGATGTTACTCCTGTTCCACACAATGGCTGCAGACCGCCAAAGCGTCGTAGAGTCTGATTTAATCTGATAGGAGGTAAGAATAAATGGCAGTTAATAGAGTTCCGGTTCTTAAGAGATGCAGATCACTTGGTCTTGATCCTATCTACTTAGGAGTTGATAAGAAATCAAATAGAGAATTAAAGAGAGCTAACAGAAAGGTTAGCGAGTATGGACTTCAGCTTAGGGAAAAGCAGAAGGCTAAATTTATATACGGCGTGTTGGAAAAGCCTTTCAGAAATTACTTTAAGAAGGCTGACAGAATGCAGGGTCTTACTGGTGAAAATCTTATGGTTTTACTTGAGACAAGACTTGACAATGTTATCTTCCGTTTAGGTTATGGAAGAACAAGACGTGAGGCAAGACAGATAGTTGACCACAAGCACGTTTTAGTAAACGGCAAGTGTGTAAATATCCCTTCATACCTTGTAAAAGCCGGAGATGTTATTGAAATAAGGGAAAAGAGCAAAAGCTCTCAGAGATATAAGGATATACTTGAGGTGACAGAGGGAAGACTTGTTCCTGACTGGTTAGAGGCTGACCATGAAGCCCTTAAGGGAACTGTAAAGCAGTTGCCTACAAGAGAGGCTATTGACGTTCCTGTTAACGAAATGTTAATCGTCGAGTTATATTCAAAATAATCCGGCATGAATCCAAAGAAGGAGGGGCTTTATAGTGTTCGATTTTGAAAAACCAAATATTGAGATTGTTGAAATCTCAGAAGACAACAGATATGGTAAATTTGTAGTAGAACCTCTTGAGAGAGGTTATGGTACAACACTTGGTAATTCACTTAGAAGAATTATGCTTTCTTCGTTACCTGGAGCTGCTGTCAGCCAGATTAAGATAGACGGTGTTCTTCATGAGTTCAGTTCAATTCCGGGGGTAAAGGAAGATGTAACGGAAATCATTATGAACATTAAGAGTCTGGCGATAAAGAACAGCAGTGATACAAATGAACCTAAAACAGCTTACATCGAATTCAGCGGTGAAGGTGTTGTTACGGCGGCAGACATTCAGACAGATGCTGATATCGAAATATTAAATCCTGATTTGGTTATTGCAACACTTAATGGTGGTGCTGATAGCAAGTTAAACATGGAACTGACTATCACAAGAGGAAGAGGATATGTAAGTGCAGATAAGAATAAAAACGACGAGCTTCCAATAGGAATGATTGCCGTGGATTCTATCTATACGCCGGTAGAGCGTGTAAATCTTGCTATTCAGAATACCCGTGTAGGTCAGATTACAGATTTTGATAAGCTTACTTTAGATGTATATACAAACGGCACCTTAGCTCCGGATGATGCGGTAAGCCTTGCAGCTAAGGTATTAAGCGAGCATCTTAACTTATTTATCGACCTTTCCGAAAATGCCAAAACGGCAGAAATTATGGTAGAAAAGGAAGAAAATGAGAAGGAAAAGGTTCTTGAGATGAACATTGATGAGCTTGAGCTTTCAGTTCGTTCATACAACTGTTTAAAGAGGGCAGGCATCAATACAGTAGAGGAGCTTACAAATAAAAGCTCAGAGGATATGATGAAAGTCAGAAACCTTGGACGCAAGTCCCTTGAGGAGGTTTTAGCAAAGCTTAAGGAGCTTGGCCTTTCGTTAAAGTCTGACAGCGATAACTAAGAAGTTAAATAAATACAGGTGTCCGGTAAAACCGAAGAGTGCGGGCATAGTGTAAAAATATTTAATATAAAATATCTGATATTTTTACACTGCAGTCTATGTAGAGCATGTACATAAGGTAAGTGCGATATATAGATTGTCTTAAGGAAAGGAGTTTATAAAAAATGGCTGGATATAGAAAGCTTAGCAGAACATCTGCACAGAGAAAGGCGTTAATCAGAGCACAGGTAACAAGCCTGCTTGCAAACGGTAAGATAGTTACAACAGAGTCAAAGGCTAAGGAAATCCGTAAGGTAGCAGAGCATTTAATCGCTCTTGCCGTAAAGGAAAAGGACAACTTTGAGGAGGTTACCGTACAGGCAAAGGTTCCTGTGAAGGACAAGGACGGCAAGAGAGTAAAGGAAGTTGTAGACGGTAAGAAGGTTACAAAGTTCCAGACTGTTGACAAGAAGATAAAGAAGGATATGCCTTCAAGGCTTCATGCAAGACGTCAGATGCTTAAGGTTCTTTACAGTGTAACAGAGGTACCGGCAGACGGCAGAAAGAAGGATGCAAAGAAGGTTGACCTTTGCGATAAGCTGTTCTCAGAGTACGGACCAAAGTATGCAGACCGTAACGGCGGATATACAAGAATCGTTAAGATTGGTCAGAGAAAAGGCGATGCAGCAATGGAAGTATTACTTGAGTTAGTGTAAATAAAAAGATATTTATTTATAGAAAGCAAACGGGATTGTATTACATAATTCCGTTTGTTTTTTATTTATCAATTAGCAATATTACCTTGAATTACTTTTTTTCCTGTAGTAAAATATTCCAAATGGAGTGTAAAAATAAAAGGAAAGGGAGAAATTTTATATGCCAAATGATTACAGCAGGGAATTATCAGTAAAGATAGATAAAAAGTACTTAAGGCTGCTGGCAGAAAAATATCCGAACGCTGCGGCGGCAAAGAGTGAAATAATAAATTTAAGCTCTATATTAAGCCTCCCAAAGGGAACAGAATATTTTTTCAGCGACCTTCACGGAGAGTATGAGGCATTTTTGAATCTTTTAAGAAGCGCGTCAGGAACAATAAGAGATAAGATAACCATGCTTCTAAGCGACTCTATGACAGAGGAGGAAATGGAGGATTTGGCGCAGCTTGTCTATTTTCCTGAGGAAACCTTAAAGGAATTTGGCAGGGAGGGCTTAAAGCCCGTTGTCCAAAAGATTACCATATACAGGCTTATAAAGCTGTGTAAGGAGCTATCCTCAAAGTATACGCGCTCAAAGGTGCGTAAAAAGCTTCCGGCAGATTATTCCTATGCAATAGACGAGCTTTTAAATGTAGATACTACAGACAGGGATAAAAAGCGGTACTTTGATGAGATAGTAAACTCTATCGTGGATACAAACGCAGGAAATCAGTTTATAATACATTTGTGCGTGCTTGCGCAGCAGCTGGCAGTAGATAAGCTTCATATTATAGGAGATATTTTTGACAGGGGTCCAAGGGCGGATATTATAATGAATGAGCTCATAAATTTCCCTGATGTGGATATTCAGTGGGGCAATCATGATATATCATGGATGGGAGCAGCCTGCGGCAATCTTGCCCTTGTGGCAAATGTAGTGCGTATAGCCGTAAGCTATAATAATTTTGATGTTCTTGAGGACGGCTACGGTATAAATATGCGTCCCCTGTCAATGTTTGCGTCAAGCGTATATAAGGATGATGAATGTAAATCATTTGCGCCAAAGACTCTTGATGAAAATGAATTTGACAATGTAGACGTGAAGCTTGCGGCAAAGATGCACAAGGCTATAGCCATTATCCAGTTTAAGCTGGAGGGACAGATAATAAAGAGACATCCAGAATACTATATGGACGACAGGAATATTCTTGAGCGTATTAACTATGAGGACTTTACAGTAGATATAGAGGGCAGGATATATAAGCTTAACGATACATCCTTTCCTACAATCAATCCTGAAAATCCTCTGGAGCTTACAGATGGGGAAAAGGAGCTTTTAAATGCGCTTGCGGCGTCCTTTAAGCATAGCGAGCTTTTAAACAGGCATGTTGAGTTCCTTTATACAAACGGCTCAATGTATTGCTGCTGCAATTCAAATCTTTTGTATCACGGCTGTATACCTATGAATGTAGACGGCTCTTTTACAGAGGTACACTTTAATTCAGGCGTATTTAAAGGAAGAAATATGCTTGACCATATAAATAAGGTTGCAAAAAACGCATATTATGGAGGCGACGAATCGTCAGTTGATTTTATGTGGTATCTGTGGTGCGGACGAAATTCCTCCGTGTACGGTAAAAGCAAGATGGCAGCCTTTGAAAATTATTTTATAGACGATAAGGATGCAAGAATAGAGATTTTCAATCCATATTACGCCCTGAGCAACAGAGAGGATATATGTGATAAAATATTTGACGAGTTTGGTTTAAATCCTGCAAGCTCACATATTATTAACGGTCATGTGCCTGTAAAGCTAAAGGACGGTGAAAGTCCCGTAAAAGCAAACGGAAAGCTGTATGTTATTGACGGCGGCATTTCTAAAGCATACAGAACAAGAACAGGCATAGCAGGATATACACTTATATATAATTCTCATCATCTTGCGCTGGCAGAGCATAATATTAATACGGAGAAAAATGAGGCGCTCCTTGCAGGACAGAGCATTGAGAACAAGCAATATAAAATAGCGCCGAAAATGAAGATTACAGAGGCAATGCCGGAGCGTGTAATGGTAGCTGATACTGATGTGGGAGCAGAGCTTCATGAGGTTATAGAGGACTTGAAAATCCTTGTAAAGGCATACGAGGACGGTATATTGTAGGAGGAAAGAAATGTTTGGAAAAAAGAAAAAGGCGACAGCCTCCCAGGCGTTGCACTTAGAGGAGCCGGACTATACCCATATAGTAAGGGTAGAAGGGCTGGTACATGATTTTGTTGATATAGACGAGGAGGGTAAGGAAACAGAACGCTTCAGAGCGGTGGACAAAGTGTCCCTTGATGTAAGCCCGGGGCAGTTTATAGCCGTTTTAGGCCATAACGGCTCAGGAAAATCAACGCTGGCAAAGCATATAAACGCTATATTAATGCCTACGGAGGGAGCCGTCTATGTAGGCGGAATGGATACAAAGGATGACGAAAAGCTGTGGAAAATCAGACAGCAGGCAGGTATGGTATTTCAAAATCCTGACAATCAGATTATTGCTACTATAGTGGAGGAGGACGTAGGCTTTGGACCGGAAAATCTGGGAGTTCCCACGGAGGAAATCTGGCAGAGAGTAGAAAAAGCTTTAAATAACGTAGGAATGACAGAGTACAGACATCATTCCCCTACAAAGCTCAGTGGCGGACAGAAGCAGAGAGTGGCGATAGCGGGAGTTATGGCCATGAAGCCAAAATGCATTGTTCTTGACGAGCCCACGGCAATGCTTGACCCAAACGGACGCAGGGAGGTAATTGCAACCCTTAAGGAGCTGAACAGGCAGGAAAAGGTTACAATTATACTTATCACCCACTACATGAACGAGGTAATAGAGGCTGACAGGGTATTTGTTATGGACAATGGAAAAATAGCCTTACAGGGAACTCCCCGTCAGGTATTTTCAAATGTTGAAAAAATAAAGAGCCTTGGCCTTGATGTGCCCCAGATTACGGAAATTGCTTATAAGCTAAAGAAAAGGGGAGTAAATTTTAAAGACGGGGTACTTACTATAGATGAGTTTATAGAGCAGCTTGAGGAATATATAAAAATAAAAGCAGCAGATAGCATAACTGTACAGCCGGAGGGATACAGATTAGGGCAGACATGTATACATGCAGATAAAACAAAAGGAAAAGGACATGAAAAAAATATAAAAAATGTCAACATAGAAAATATAAATGCAGAGAATATAAACGCAGAGAATATATATACGGAAAATATAAATACAGAAAAAACAGAAGGTAAAGAAAAGCGACAGGTAATAATGGAATTAGACCATATAAATTATACCTACAGCGCCGATACTGCATTTCGCATACATGCCTTAAAGGATATAAGCCTTAAACTGTACGAGGGACAGTTTATAGGAATAATAGGACATACAGGCTCAGGAAAATCAACTCTTATACAGCATTTAAACGGACTTATAAGGGCAGAAAGGGGAAGGCTTTTATTTAGGGATAAAAATATATATGACGAGGATTTTGTAATGCCGTCTCTCAGAAAAAAGGTTGGGCTTGTATTCCAATATCCTGAGTACCAGCTTTTTGAGGCAACGGTTTTAGAGGATGTAATGTTCGGCCCCAAAAATCTTGGAAAGAGCGAGGAGGAGGCAAGGCAGACTGCCATTGAGGCCCTTAAGGCAGTAGGCGCAGATGAAAGCCTTTGGGATAAATCACCCTTTGAGCTTAGCGGAGGACAGAAAAGGCGTGTGGCAATAGCAGGAGTTCTGGCTATGGAGACAGAGGTGCTTATACTTGACGAGCCGACGGCAGCCCTTGACCCTAAGGGCAGGGATGAAATACTTGGACTTATAGACAGGCTTCACAAAGAGCGTAAAATAACAATAATTCTTGTCTCCCACAGCATGGAGGATGTGGCAAAGTATGCAGACCGCATTATTGTAATGAATAAGGGACAGGTATCATATGACGGCACGCCGGAGGAGGTATTCAGCTATTATAAGGAGCTGGAGGAAATAGGTCTTGCTGCTCCCCAGGTCACATATCTTGCGGCAGAGCTAAGGAAAAAAAATATAGAATTAAGCAGCCATGTGACTACCGTAGACAGGATGGCAGAGGAGCTGCTTAGGGTATTGGAGGTGGGTTATAATGCTTAGGGATATTACCATAGGACAATATTATCCGGCAGACTCACCGGTACATTCACTGGACCCAAGGGTTAAGCTGTTTGGCACAATGATTTTTCTTGTATCATTATTTGTAAACGATACGGTATACGGATATATTATTGCTACCGTGTTCTTAGGAGCATGTATTAAGCTTTCCGGTGTTCCCCTTAAATATATGATAAAGGGGCTTAGGTCAATACTTTTCCTGCTTGTATTCAGCGCTGTATTTACGGTGTTTTTTACAGACGGCGACGTATTGCTTAGGCTTGGATTTATAAAGATTACGGACAATGGTCTTATAAGAGGCGCAAAGGTTATTGTAAGGCTTATTTATCTTATTATGGGCTCCTCGCTTATGACGCTGACCACCACTCCTACAGACATAGCCGACGGACTGGAGAAGGCATTCAGACCTTTGTCTTATATAAAGGTGCCTGTCCATGATGTGGCAATGATGATGTCCATAGCCTTTAGATTTATTCCCATTCTTACAGAGGAAACAGACAAAATTATGAAGGCGCAGATGGCAAGAGGAGCAGATTTTGAAACAGGAGGCTTTTTAAAGAAGGCAAAGGGAATGATACCTCTTATTGTGCCCCTTGTGGTATCGGCGGTAAAGAGAGCGATGGATTTGGCTACGGCAATGGAGGCAAGGTGCTACAGAGGAGGAGACGGAAGAACAAAGATGAAGCCTCTTAAATATAAAAGGGCGGATTATATGGCATATATTATATTTGCTGTTTATCTTGGAGTGATGATAGCTGTACAGATACTGCTTAAAAAAATATAGGGGTGAAATAAATAATAATTTGTCGATAAAAATGGAGGAAATTATATGGAACAGATATGGGAAGAAATGTTTCAGGCTGCAAAAGCCGTACAGAATGGGCGGAAAATATCTGATTATGTAGATGCGGGCGGAGTTGCTGCTGCAATACTGTCATCATCAGGAAAAATATACACAGGCGTCTGTGTGGATACCTGTTCTACATTGGGTATTTGCGCTGAAAGAAATGCAATTTTTAATATGATAACAAATGGAGAACAGGAAATAAAAAAAGTGCTTGCAATCATGCCGGACGGGAAATCCGGAGCTCCATGCGGCGCTTGCCGGGAATTGATGGTTCAGCTTATGCCTGACAGTTATCAGGAAATTGAAGTGATGATGGATTTTGAAGCAGAAGAAATAGTTACTCTTGGTGAACTTACTCCCAAGTGGTGGATATAAACAGCTTGAGCTCTGCAGAATTTGCAGGCGCCGGCTTCACAAAGAACTAAAGTTCTTTAAACTAAAGTTCTTTAAACTAAAGTTCTTTAAACTAAAGTTCTTTAAACCTAAGTTCTTTAAGCTAAAGTTCTTGACACTTTTTTATTAGGTATACTTTTACATAGAGAGAAACATTATCTGTGGCAGGAGGATAGGATTTGAGTAAGCGGGTTTTTCTTAGAATAGCATATGACGGAACGAATTACTGCGGCTGGCAGATACAGGACAACGGTATAACCGTGGAGGAGGTTATAAACAGAGAGCTTTCAAGGCTGTTAAACGAGGATATCCATGTGATAGGCGCCAGCAGGACAGATTCGGGAGTTCATGCCCTTGGAAATGTTGCGGTGTTTGACACGGAAACAAGAATACCGGGAGAAAAAATATCATTTGCCCTAAATCAAAGGCTTCCAAACGATATTAGGATTCAGGATTCAAAGGAGGTAGACGAAGGCTTCCATCCAAGATTTTGCAGCAGTATAAAGACATACGAGTATAAAATTTTAAACAGAACCTTTCCAATGCCTACGGAAAGGCTGTATTCCCATTTTGTCTATATGAAGCTTAACGTGGAGAAAATGCAAAATGCAGCGGAATATATAGTGGGGGAGCATGACTTTAAAAGCTTCTGCTCCTCCCACAGTCAGGTACAAAGCACGGTACGTACGGTGTATTCCATAGATATTACGAAAAGCGGCGATATGATAAAAATATTAATAAGGGGAAACGGCTTTTTATATAATATGGTGCGCATAATTGCGGGGACTCTTATTAAGGTGGGCTTAGGCGTATATCCTCCTGAGCATGTAAAGGAAATAATAGAGGCAAGGGACAGAAGGATGGCAGGGCAAAAGGCGGCTGCCTGCGGGCTTACGCTTGTAAAGCTGGAATATGAGGGTATGGATTATTAAATCAGCACCTTATGAGGAGAATGTAAAAATGAAGGTATCAAAAATTTATTCAAAAAATGCTGCCTATCAAAAATTTGAGGTATTGAAATCAAATAGAAATAAAAGATATAAGTACAATGAATTTTTGGTTGAGGGAGTCAGAAATATTAATGAAGCTATAAGAAACCACTGGGAGATAGCTTCTTTTATATATAGCGGTGAAAATAAGCTGTCAGGCTGGGCAAAGGAAATTTTGACGAATGTAGAAACAGAAGTGAATTACCAGCTTACACCACAGCTTATGGCAGACATAAGCGGCAAGGAGGATACGTCGGAATTACTGGCAATAGTTAAAATGAGAAAGGATGATTTGTCGGCGCTTTATGAAGCTGAAAATCCCCTTATTGCAGTATTTGACAGACCATCTAACAAAGGAAATCTTGGAACAATTATCCGTTCCTGCGATTCCTTTGGAATAGACGGACTGATTATTACGGGACATGCAGTTGATTTGTACGACTCAAATGTAGTAACCTCGTCAATGGGCTCATTTTTTAATGTGCCTGTATTTCGTGTTTCAGATAATAAAACCTTGTTTGATTTCTTTGATAAAATGAAAAATAAATTTCAGGACTTTCAGATAATAGGAACAACGGCCCACAGGGAGAAGCCTATATTTCAGGTGGATTTTACAGTTCCCACGGCTTTTATGATTGGCAATGAAACAGACGGGCTTAACAGAGCCTTTAAGGAGCGCTGTGATGTTTTAATGACTATTCCAATGTCGGAAAGGTCGTCTGCGTCCTCCTTTAATGTAGGCTGCGCAGCTACGGTATTTTTTTATGAGGCAGTAAGACAAAGAAGCATTAAAGAGGCATAATTAATAAAGCGTAATGAGTATTCATTTTTGTTGAAATTATGGGATGCACTTTTATAAACTAAATTTTTTTGCGGTTTTCCGAAAAGTTATGCCCCTAAACTATTGACATATATTTTTATTTAGGCTATAATACCAAACGTTGGCAAGCTGCAGATATGGAAATATACATGTGTAATGCCCTATGTATAAAGATTTTATTAGGGCATAATGAAACCATATTAAACGTCTTGCAGATGAATTGCAAAATCTTTAGCCCCGATGGAGCATTCATTATATGTTTGGGAATTATCTTAAAAAGAAATCCTGATTAAAAAGATTTTATTATTTATAGGAGGAAGACCGATGAAGAGTTTTATGGCTAGTCCGGAAACAATTGAAAGAAAATGGTATGTTGTAGATGCAGCAGGATGTACGTTAGGACGTCTGGCATCAGAGATAGCTAAGGTATTAAGAGGAAAGAATAAGCCAATCTACACGCCGCATATGGACACAGGTGATTACGTGATTGTTGTAAATGCAGATAAGATTGATGTAACAGGAAGAAAGTTAGATCAGAAGATGTATTACAGCCATTCAGATTATGTCGGCGGATTAAAGGAGACAACTCTTAGAGAGATGCTTGCTAAGAAGCCGGAGAAGGTTATTGAGCTTGCAGTTAAGGGCATGCTTCCAAAGGGACCTTTAGGAAGACAAATGTTCACAAAGCTTCATGTATATGCAGGAGCTGAGCATCCACATGCAGCGCAGAAGCCGGAAGTATTAACATTTTAATTAAGAGGACGGAAAGGAGAAGATTAAAATGGCGAAAACAGCAAACTGCTACGGAACCGGCAGAAGGCGGAAACATTAACATTCTAGGAAACTTTGAAAGGAGGAAATAAAAGTGGCAAAGTCAAGCAATAAATTTTACGGAACAGGAAGAAGAAAAAAGAGCATAGCAAGAGTATATTTAGTACCGGGAAACGGTCAGATTATTGTAAATAAAAGGTCTTTAGACGAGTACTTTGGACTTGAGACATTAAAGGTTATAGTTAAGCAGCCTTTGGTAGCTACGGAGACAGAAGGAAAGTTTGACGTACTGGTTAACGTACATGGCGGCGGATACACAGGTCAGGCAGGAGCTATAAGACATGGTATCTCAAGAGCATTGCTTCAGGTGGACGCTGATTACAGAGCGACTCTCAAGAAGGAGGGATATCTTACAAGAGACCCTAGAATGAAGGAGAGAAAGAAGTACGGCTTGAAGGCAGCGAGAAGAGCTCCGCAGTTCTCGAAGAGATAATTACAAGCAGAACAAGAGATTTTATAAAACCCTTGAAAATCCGGTGTTTTCAAGGGTTTTTTTAATGTCTATGTTTTCTGAAATTGTGGTAAAAAATGCTGAATTTCGATGTGTAACACACAAATAGCACACGAATAAGAGCGTAAAAACCATGTGTCTTGTGTAAGACTTTTGTATAATGCGGTTATTAAGAAAAGGGCTATGTAAATGATATGACGGGTAGCAGGAATATACATTGCATGAAGATATCAGAGGTAAGGAGGATTATCGGGAAAACGCATAAGCGGTAATTCGTTAAGTGATTTCAACGGTTTGCATTAACGGAAAAATTTCTTGAATTTGTCTGGGGAGTATGCTATATTATAGATACAAAAGAGGAAACAACCGCCCACAAAGTGGTTGACCTCACATGATTAGACGATAAGCCTACCTGTTCCGCCAAGATACAAGGTAGGCTTATTTATTTTCGCTTGTTCCTCTTATCGAGAAAGGCAAGCAACGCTATAACAAAACTACCAAAGGCAATCAGCAGAGCCAATATACCTATGAAAATCGAGATGATTTCAAAAGCTGTCATTTGCGCCACCTCCCCTCTTATGTATTCCAGTAAACTGGGCATGAAGTTTTGGGAGGTTACCACCTTGCAACACGATTGTTCCTCTCTGATAGTCTGCCATATTCTTTCTTTTCTGACAATTCCCAGATTCCATTACAAGGTTATTTTTCCATTCCTATCAGACCAGCGTTCTGCGGTGGTCTTTATGTAATGCTTCTTTTTCAACTTGTATAAAATTTTCAATGTTCTTTAATTTAGCCTTGACTTTTTATTTGCAGGCTAACAGACATACTGCATAGTCTATTATAAAGGATTCAGTGACAGAGATAAATCCCGTAGGGGTATATGAACTGGAATTTACTTTGGTATTCAAGGACAAGAACAAATGTTTGCAAAAGTGCTTGCAATTGCTTGATAAAATGGATATAATAGAATGTATATAAGGAGGGTCAACATGAGCTATATAGCAGTAACAGAGATGTTAGAGTATAGAGCATATTGGCAATAAAAACATAAAGAAAGAGGATGTTAGTATGTACAGCATCGGCAATAGAAGATATACAGGAAGCAAACATAAGTTACTTGATTGGATAGAAGAATTAATATTGGAGAACTGTGAAGGTGAAAGCTTTTTTGATGTGTTTGCAGGTACTGGAGTAGTGAGTGCACATATGGGTAAACACTATAATAAGGTTATTATGAATGATTTTTTGTTCTCTAATGAGATAATATATAAAGCTTTTTTTGGTAATGGAGAATATGATGCAATTGTAATAGAGAAATATAAAGACCAATTTCAAAAAATAAATCCTAATAGAATAAAGGATAATTATTTTTCGCAGAATTTTGGTGGGAAGTACTTTTCTGATAATGATGCAAAACTGATAGGAAGAATAAGAGAAGAAATTAAGAAGTTAAAGAGAGTTCTATCGGATAGAGAATATTGTATTCTTTTAGCATCATTGATTTATTCGATGGATAGAGTAGCGAATACCGTGGGACATTATGATGCGTATAGAAAAACTGATAATATTGAAGATAGGTTTGTTTATGAATTGATTAACCCACAAAAGACATCAGAAAAGTTCTCTATATATCGAATGGATGCCAATAAGTTGGTGAGAAAAGTGAAGGCAGATATTGCATTCATTGATCCACCATACAATAGTCGACAATACAGTAGGTTTTATCATGTTTTAGAGAATGTTGTCCAATGGAAAAAACCTCTATTAGAGGGAATTGCTTTAAAACCACAGGCAGAGAATATGAGTGAATATTGTAGAAGCAATGCTCCGGAAGTTTTTGCAGATTTAATAAAGAATATTGATGTCAAATATATTGTTGTTACATATAACAATACATATAACTCAAAAAGTAGTTCTTCAAAAAATAAAATTACTTTAGAGGAAATAAAAGATATTTTGTCATCAAAGGGACAGACTGTAATATATGAAAAGAAGCATCCAAGTTTTAATGCAGGGAAGACAGAATTTGATAATCATAAAGAATTTATTTTTATAACGAAAGTAGGTGCAGAGGATGGAAAATAAAAAGTCAATAAGATCTCCATTTTTCTATGTAGGTGATAAGTACAAACTTATGCCTCAGCTTAAACAATTGATGCCAAAGGATATAGAACAGTATATAGAACCATTTGTAGGGGGTGGAAGTTCTTTTTTAAATTCAAAAGGAACTTTTTATATCTTAAATGATGTAGATTCATATGTAGTAGAATTGCATAAGCAGATAGGAAGTTACATTGGTAAGACAGATGAATTGTTTGAAGAATTATTTGAGATTATAGATTTTTATGGATTATCCTGTTCATATCGTGATATCTGTGTTCCAGAGGAAATGAAAAAGAAGTATGTAAAAACATATTATGCAAAGTATAACAAGGAAGCCTATATTCGCATGAGGAAAGATTTTAATGCGAATAAAAACGATTTTCTCAGACTTTATTTATTGTTGATATATGGATTTAATCATATGATCCGATTTAACGGAAAGGGAGACTTTAATCTTCCTGTAGGTAATGTGGATTTTAATAATAATGTATACCAGGCATTGAATAATTATTTGAAATTTGTTGGTGAACATGAGATTGAATTTTTCAATATGAATTATATTTCTTTTTTAGAAAAGGTTAAGTTTGGAAATAAATCTTATGTATTTTTAGACCCACCTTATTTGATTTCAATGAGTGAATATAATAAGTTGTGGAATGAAAAAAAAGAGGATGAGTTGTGCGAATATTTGGATTTATTGAATGAAAAAGGAATTAAGTTTGGTATAACAAATTTAATTACTCATAAGGGAAAAATAAACCAAAGGTTTTTAAATTGGTCTAGAAAGTATTGTGCATATGATGTAAAGAGTAATTATATCAGTTTTAATGACAATACAATAAAGGCTAATTCACAGGAGGTGTTTGTTACAAATTATGTCTAGTAGAAGAGCTGAAAGTAAACCGTTATCTTTTTCAACAACTATGAGAAACCCAAATCGAATTGTCAGTTTTTTGAATTGCTTGTTACCATATGAAAATCAAATACTAACACATGAAATAATAATGAAAGTTGTATATAATGCAATTAAAGAGAAACTGTATACACCAGTTATAGTGAATAGAATACCCAGTTTAGCATATATTTTAAAAAATGAAGATGAAAAATATTCAGATAAGCAAATAAAATTTATAATTGAAATGAGCCCACAAAAGCACAAGGAAGCAGGATTTGAATATGGTTGGGACTCTAGATTTGATACAATATTCAAATTGCCAATGGAGTTTGGATTTGTTAAGTACGCGATGGGTAAACCTATAAAAATATCTATAACAGGACATATGCTGATAGATGCATTGAATGAAGAAGAACCAAATGAAGAAAAAATACAGATGGTATTTCTTAATTCTATGATAAAATATCAGAGTAATAATCCGTATAGAAAAAATATTAATTCAAATGTTCCTTTAATTTTGTTATTGCAGGTGTTGAAGATGTTAAAAGAAGATACACAGGAAAATAGAGCAGGCGTTTTTCGGAAAGAATTAAGTTTATTTATATGTTGGCCTGATAATGATGCCAAATCCTTATATAATAAAATAAAGCAGATTAGAAGTAATTTAGGTTATACATATAGTGATGAATATATGTATGAAATTTGCTTAGGGTTATTAGATGTATCTGGTGAAAAGAGCAATAGATTTAAAATGTCACAAATTTGTGGCGAGGCAGTAGATGAATATATTAGAAAAATGCGTACTACTGGAATTATATCTTTAAGAGGGAATGGTCGTTTTATAGATTATAATGCATGGGAAATTAATAAGATTAATTATATATTGGAAAAGTATTCTGAGTATAAAGTGTTTGAAACAAAAGATGAATATTTTGAATACATGGGTTCTATTGATACAAACGTAATAAGTATGGAAAGTGAAGTTCCGTCTGATACAACTGATTTAAGAAAATCAGCACTTAAGAAATTCGCAACAGAGTATTCAAAAGAAACAATATATGCAGAATTACACAAAGTATGTAATAAAATAGCAAGTACTGATTATATGTTGAAGCTTTTGCCGGGACCTGTGCGTTTAGAGTTTTTAACCAGCATTGCTATGTTGCAGAATTTTGAAGATTTAGATGTAACACCAAATTATATTATAGATGATGAAGGTTTACCTACTAATACTGCATCAGGCGGAAAAGCAGATATCGTATGTTATGATAAAGAATATCAGAGCTTGATAGAAGTTACATTGATGTGTGGCAGGCAAGATCAGGTAAACAATGAAATTGTGCCTATAAGAAGACATTTGCTTGAGGAAAAAAAGAATCAAGAAAAGACGTTTTCTGTTTTTGTAGCACCTGCAATTCATGAAGATACTAAGCAGATAGCAGAATGGTATAAATTTAAAGAAGATTTGGATATTGTTACATATGCTATTGATGAATTTGTGAAAAAAATTAAACAAGAAGATCAAATTTCAAATTTATTGGAGTAATTATATGGAGTGAGGAATAATGCAAGTTGATCTTACCATAGAAAGAAAGGTATATTATGAAATTTAACTGAGAAAATTAAAATATGCTTTTAGAATGAAGGAGAATATTATATAACATTAAGTATATTTGTTAAAGTTGTTAATTCGGATTTGCTAGAGTATATAGATAATATAAAGATATTTATTTTCATTTGTAGTTATTATCTATGTAGGCAGGCAATTTAACAAGGTTATTCCTCATTAATATACTCTCATATTTTTTAACACAATTTCCATTTTCAATTTGTGAAATAATAAAAGTTAATATAGAGAAAAAAGAACATATATGATAAAATAGTCTCAGCAAAGCAGAGCCATGCAAGCTGCCTAAGCAACCAGAGGAAGTGCAAAAACCGCACAGAAACAGGGGGAATTCCTAATGAAAAATGTATTAGAGAACAGACTATCACCATTAATTAAATATCCGGGCGGTAAAGAAAAAGAACTGAACTATATTTTGCCTGCGCTCCCTTCTGAAATTAACAATTACTACGAGCCTTTTGTCGGCGGAGGGGCAGTTTATTTTTCAATTAAAGCTAAAAAGTACTATATTAATGATAAGTCTGACGAGTTAATCTCTCTTTACGAGATGGTTAAGGAACAAAACAGGGAATTTCTTGATAAGCTTAACGCCATTAATTATAATTGGAATATTATAAGTAAGGTAGTGGATTATCATGAGAAAACAATAGCAGATATTTATTATAAATATAAGGCCGGAAAATTTAATATACAGCAGCTGGGAGATAAAATTGCAGAATTTGTACTTGCAAATGCGGAGGAATTTAACGGATTGCTTACAACAAGCTTCAATTATCAGATTGAAGAATTTGTTTTAGAATTATGCAAGAGCATAAAAAGCAAAATGATGCGAATGTATAAAATAGAAGGAGAGAAGGGGGAGCTGATATATGAGGATGTTGTATCAAACATAGAGTCTTCATTAAAGGCCGCATTCTATACGCATTTTAGAATGCTGATGAATAACAAAGAAGAATTAGGCATAAGCAAAGAGTTTGCAGCGGCCATATATTTTTTCATCAGACAGGTGTGCTATTCGTCTATGTTTAGATATAACAAGGAGGGTAAGTTTAATGTTCCTTATGGAGGCATTTCATATAACAGAAAATCATTTGCAGGCAAGATAGAGTATTATCAAAATAAGGATGTAATTAAACATCTTGCGGCTACGACAATAGGCAATATGGATTTTTATGATTTTATGAATAAGTATACGCCTAAAAAAAATGATTTTGTTTTTTTAGACCCTCCATATGATTCTGAGTTTAGTACATATGCTAAAAATGAATTTGGAAAAGCCGACCAGGCAAGATTAGCTGATTATCTGATTAAAGAATGCAGGGCTAATTTTATGATTGTTATAAAAAATACAGAATATATTTCATCATTATACCGTGAGGGTACTAAAGCTGCTAATGGAAAGCAATTATATGTATCATGCTTTGATAAGAAATATTTTGTAAGCTTTCAGGATAGAAACAATAAAAATGCACAGCATTTGCTGATTACTAATTATAAGATAGGAGAATAGGCAATGGAGGAAGCAAAAAAGGCTGCAATACAAAATATTGTAGATAGAGAGATAAAAAGATTTGCCGACAGCTATAAGACAAGATTTACTAAAGAGGTTGATAAGCTTGACGGTGTAATTAACAGCAAAAAAAATAACTGTTTTGTTGCAGAGCTTGGTAAAGAATTTATGTTTTACAGCGCATTTGTAAGAAGTTTTGACAGTTCCTTTGGCAAGGTGTTAGAAAGGATAGGAAATGAGGTTGCAAAGCTGTCATATGATGTGCGGGGCAATATAGATTCCTTTTTGCTGCCCCAGCAATCACAGCATATGGATTATATTATTCTGGAATATGAAAAGCACAGAAAGCCTAAGGTTTCCGATTATTGCGACTTTGTATGCATGATTCCGGAGGATACAAGAAGCTTTCAAAAATCCCATGTCACAGACCACTATTTTTACAATAAAGATAAAAAGGAGCATTATTTAATTGAGCTGAAGGCCGGAGGGGATTTAGATAATAAAAAAGCAAAAACGGAGAAGCTTGCTTTGCTTCAGGAATACTTTATTTTGAAAAATTCCTTAAAGGACAGAAATGACGAAAAAATAAAGCTATATTTTGGAACTGCCTATAACAAATATGGTGAAAATTCAGAATGGAGACAGGAGCGGGTTAAACAGTTTTTTGCAGAGGAGGAGCTCTTGATAGGAAAAGACTATTGGAATTTTGTCTGTGATGACCTGGAGGGCTTTAATATTGTATTTGAACAGTACAGGAAAAGCGCGGAATATATTAAGACTGTATTGGAATGCATTAAAGAGCTGTATTTTTAACAATATATAAGCATTAGGATTGTCAAATGTCTTACATATTATTAAAAATAATTATAATCAGGAGGTTTATTAAGGTGGGCAAAGAGAAGAAAAATCAGATTTTAAAATTAACTTTAGCAGCCATGTTTATGGCTATAGGTTTGGTACTGCCATTTTTTACAGGACAGATTCCAAAAATAGGGAATATGCTTTTGCCTATGCATATACCGGTGCTTTTATGCGGACTTATCTGTGGGTGGCAGTACGGTCTTGCAGTGGGATTTATTCTTCCACCTTTAAGATATGTATTGTTTGGAATGCCTGTGATGTTCCCTACGGGAATAGCAATGGCGTTCGAGCTTGCGGCATACGGACTGGTTGTTGGACTTATGTACTCGCGTTCACGCTGGAAATGTGTGATTGCACTATACCGCAGTATGATTATTGCAATGCTTGCAGGACGTGTGGTGTGGGGGATTGTTGAAATAATTCTTCTCGGCCTGGGAGAAAATGGGTTTACGTGGAAAATGTTCCTTGCAGGCGCTTTTTTAAATGCAGTTCCGGGAATTATCCTGCAGCTTGTCTTAATTCCGACGGTTATGGTTGCCCTTAACAAAACAGGGCTGGTGCATTTTACACAAAAAGCACAATCACCGCAGAAGGTGAGGAGTTAAAAATATGGATAATGGCTTTTCTGAAATTATGCGTTATATTAAAGAATGTGATAAGGCTTCAATGCTGATTGCTATTGACGGAAGATGCGCAGCCGGAAAAACAACCCTTGCCGCATTGTTGAAAAAAGAGATTAACTGTAATATAATACATATGGATGATTTTTTTCTCCGTCGGGAGCAGCGTACCCTTGAGCGTATGCAGGAGCCGGGAGGAAATGTGGATTATGAAAGAGTGCTAAGGGAGGTAATGGCTCCTATAAGTCAGGGAAAATCATTTTCCTATCAGATATTTGACTGTCAGAAGATGGAGCTTTCTTCCAGGATTTATGTAGAGCCTAAGCCTGTTACCATTGTTGAGGGCTCCTATAGCTGTCACCCTGTTTTGTGGGATTTTTATGATTTACATGTGTTTTTAACTATTGAGCCACATAAGCAGCTTGAACGCATACGCCAAAGAAATGGGGAGGAGGCAGCTTTAAACTTCAGTAATCGCTGGATTCCTTTGGAGGAAAGCTATTTTACTGCATACAGGATACAGGAGCGCTGTGACGTTGTAGTAACCATATTATAAATAAAAAATTTACAAGGAGGAATTAAAATGGAGCATTATTTTGGAGAAGAAACACCAAAGCTTGGATTTGGACTTATGAGGCTGCCAAAGCTGTCAAACGGAAAAATTGATATTGAGCAGACAAAAAAAATGGTAGACATGTTTATGGATGCAGGTCAGACTTATTTTGATACGGCGTATGTCTACGACGGAGGAGATTCCGAGCGCGCCGCAAAGGAGGCGCTGATTGACAGATATCCACGTGAGAGCTTTACAATAGCTACAAAGCTGTGCGCGTGGGCGGGAGAGCACAGTGAGGAGAAGGCTAAGCAGCAGTTTTTTACAAGCTTAGAGCGTACAGGCGCAGGATATTTTGATTATTATCTGCTTCATGCCCTGCAGGCAGGAAATTATAAGCTGTATGACGAATATCACATTTGGGATTTTGTTAAGGAGCAGAAGGAAAAAGGTCTGATTAAGCACTGGGGCTTTTCCTTCCATTCAACTCCTGATATTCTTGATAAAATTCTTACAAGTCACCCTGACGCGGAATTTGTACAGCTTCAGCTTAATTATGCAGACTGGGAAAATCCTGACATAACATCAAGGGAAAACTATGAGGTCGCAAGAAGACATGGAAAATCCATTATTGTCATGGAGCCTGTCAAGGGCGGAGCATTGGCAAATCCTCCTGAAAATGTAAAGGAAATTTTTGATGAGATAAATAAGGAGGCATCCTATGCATCCTGGGCAATTCGTTATGTTGCTTCCTTAGACGGAATAATTACAGTGCTTTCAGGGATGTCAAATATAGAGCAGATGGAGGATAATATTTCTTATATGAAGAATTTTAAGCCTCTTAATAAGCAGGAGCAGACTGCAATCCAAAAGGCGCAGGAGGCAATTAACGGCGTAAAGTCAATTCCATGTACCGGCTGTCATTATTGTACTGCCGGCTGTCCTCAGCAGATTCCTATTCCTGAGATATTTGCGGCGCGGAATAAGCAGCTTGTATTAGGGCAGCTTGAGGAAGGAAAGGCCGAGTATAAGCAGGCTGTCGCAGGGGCAGGAAGCGCATCTGACTGTATAGAATGCGGTCAGTGTGAGAGCGCCTGTCCACAGCAGATAAAGGTCATTGAAAGATTGAAGGATTGCGCAGAGGTATTTGAAAAATAGTAATTTTCCATATGCAATGAAGGAAGGACTGAAATGACAGAAGTTAAGTTTTACGAAAATATAACTGACGAATTGCTAAAGTTTGCCGTAATAATATCTAAAGCGCAAAATAAATATGTATTTTGCAAACACAGGAACAGAGATACATGGGAAATTCCCGGTGGTCATAGGGAAGCCGGAGAAAGTATCATGGATACAGCTAAAAGAGAACTCTATGAGGAAACGGGAGCCTTGGAGTATACTATAAAACCTGTCTGTGTATATTCCGTTACGGCTCCGGATAATATGAATAATGGAGAAGAATCCTTTGGCATGTTATTTTTTGCCGATATAAAGCATTTTGAGGCAGAGCTGAGCAGTGAAATTGAAAAGATTGTATTAACAGATGAACTTCCAAAGAAGCTTACATATCCTGATATTCAGCCTTGCCTGATAGAAGAAGCAAAGAAAAGAGGATATTTATGAAATGAAAGCAAGGTGAGAAGCAAATGATATATTTATTAAAAAATGGAAAATAGTTTTTAATGTACTTTTAAATTAGGTATAGACACAATTAATATCCTTTGCTATAATGGCAGTCAAAGGCAATGAAGAGAAGAGTAAACGGCTGGATATGTCACAGAGAGTCTGATTTGGTGAGAGCAGGCACAGAAGAAGCTGTTGAAAATGGTCTCGGAGCTGCGTACCGAAGCTTTAACGCCAAGGCTACGACGGGTGCACCCGTTACAGTGATAGACTATCGATGAATCATTTCTCATCCGTAGTTGATAAGGCCTGTATCGTGAGGTATAGGTGAATTTAGGGTGGTAACACGAAGCGCAGGCTCTCGTCCCTGAAAAAGAAATTTTTCAGAGAGGAGGGCTTTTTTTAATGTATATGAAAGTTCGCTAAGCAAGTTACAAATTCGGAAGAGTCGGATTAATTTAAAAGGAAATGAGGTATAGTGTGAAAAATACTTCTAAGGCAGCAAAAGACGCTGCCTAAGAAGTATTATGTTTCACAATTATTATTTGTGCCGCCAACTGAAAGGCGGCGGAATGGAGATTATTATGAAAGATATTTTAATTGGCGGGGCATGGCCCTATGCAAATGGCCCGCTGCACATAGGACATATTGCAGGCTTGCTGCCGGGAGACGTATTGGCAAGATATCACAGGGCTGTCGGCGACAATGTATATTTTGTGTCAGGAAGCGACTGCCACGGAACTCCCGTTGCAATAAGGGCAAAAAAAGAGGGAAAAACCCCTGAGGAAATCAGCAATTTTTATCATGAGGAATTTAAGGAATGTTTTGAAAAGCTAGGCTTTAGCTATGACGTATATACAAAAACATCATCAAAGGAGCACAAGGATTTTGTAAGAGAATTTCATAAGAAATTGTATGAAAGCGAGTATGTCTATGAAAAGGAAGCTCCCTATGCATACTGTGAAAAATGCGGCACGTTTCTGGCAGACCGTTTTGTGTTAGGCAGATGCCCAAGCTGCAATAAGGATACACGTGGAGACCAGTGTGACGCCTGCGGCGCAGTCCTCGAGCCGGAAAATCTGCTTGAGCCGGTATGCGCCATATGCGGCAGGAAAATAAGCTTTAAAAAGTCAAAGCATTTGTATATAGCTGTTTCAGCCTTGGAAAAGCAGCTTAAAGAGCTTGTAAACGCTCACCCTGACTGGAGAAAAAATGCAATAGCATTTACAAACAAATATATAGGCGAAGGCTTAAGAGACAGAGCGCTGACAAGAGATTTGGACTGGGGAATAGAGGCGCCAAGGGAGGGCTACGAAAATAAAACAATTTATATATGGGCAGAAAATGTGTTAGGCTATTTGTCAGCAAGCAAGGTGTTGGCAGATAAAAGAAATACTGACTTTAATTCGCTTTGGGGAAAGGATTCCAAGCATTATTACGTACATGGAAAGGATAATATTCCATTTCATACAATTATTCTGCCGTCGCTTTTAATAGCCAATGATACAGGCTGGCATCTGCCGGACTGTATTGTGTCAAGTGAATATCTTACGTTAGAGGGACAGAAAATATCCACAAGCAGGAATTATGCAATCTGGGTAAAGGATTTACTTAAATCCTATGAGCCGGATTCTATCCGGTATTATTTTCTTGCAAAGGGACCAGAGAAGAAGGATGCAGATTTTTCGTGGAGGGAATATGTATATAGTCATAATGGAGAATTGCTTGGAGCCTATGGAAATTTTATTAACCGTTCCCTGTCATTTATTATTAAATATTGGAACGGTTATATACCTGAAGGCGAAGACAATCCGGAAACAAATGAGAAAATAGATGAATTGTTTAAGACCACAGGCAGCCTTATAGAAAAGGGAGCCTTTAAGGAGGCCTTAGGGGGAATTTTCGATTTTATAAGGGACGCAAACAAATTTTTTGATGCAGAGCAGCCATGGATTACAAGAGAAACAAATGTAGCTGCGTGTAAAAATACACTTTACAGGTGCGTTCAGATTATTTCCAATTTAGCGGCGCTTCTGTATCCGTTTCTCCCGTTTTCTTCGGAAAAGGTGTGCAGATGGCTGAATATAGATAATAAATGGGAAAGAAAATCAGTTCCGGCAGGGAAGCGCCTTCCCGAGATTGAGATTTTATTTCAAAGGATAGATAAAAGTGTCATTGAGGAAGAAACGGAAAAGCTGAAAGCATTGTTATAATTAGGGCTATAATAAATATATAAAAACACGACACAATATTATAAAATCAGACATATAATTCTCTAAAAAAATTTTGCCTGAATAGCTATAATAAACAAAAAAGTATTGGAGGGATTTTACATGTACGATATGAAGCCATATTTGAAAATCATTGACAAGGTAATTGAGGAGGGCGAGTATAAGGATAACTGGGAATCATTGTCAGAATATGAGGCGCCGAAATGGTACAGGAAAGCTAAGTTTGGAATTTTTATTCACTGGGGCGTATACAGCGTCCCTGCGTTTGGAAGCGAGTGGTACTCAAGAAATATGTATATTCAGGGCTCTCCTGAATATGAGCATCACATAAAAACATACGGAAAGCACACGGAATTTGGCTACAAGGATTTTATACCAATGTTTAAGGCAGAGAAATTTAATCCTGATGAATGGGCGCAATTATTTAAAAAAGCCGGAGCGAAATATGTAGTTCCCGTAGCAGAGCACCATGATGGCTTTCAAATGTATAACAGCGATATTTCAAGGTGGAACGCATATGAGATGGGGCCTAAGAGAGATGTGCTGGGAGAGCTTAAGGCAAGCGTTGAAAAGGAAGGAATGAGCATAGGCGCGTCAACTCACAGATTTGAGCATTGGTTTTTTATGGGACACGGAAAGGAATTTGAAAGCGATATAAAGGAGCCTATGGAAAGGGGCGATTTCTATTGGCCTGCCATGCCGGAGCAAAACCATCATGATTTATTCAGCAAGCCGGAGCCGTCTATTGAATATAAGGATGACTGGTTAGTAAGAACCTGTGAAATAATTGATAAATACAGGCCAAAGGTATTATATTTTGACTGGTGGATACAGCACAGCTCTTTAAAAAAATATCTCCAAAGGCTGGCGGCGTATTATTATAACAGAGCAAAGAGCTGGGGGCAGGAAGCGGTAATATGCTACAAGCATGATGCATTTATGTTTGGCACTGCCATTCCTGACGTGGAAAGAGGCCAGTTTGCAGACATGAAGGCGTATACATGGCAGACAGACACGGCTATAGCCCTTAACTCATGGTGTTATACGGAAAACAATATATTTAGAAGCTCAAATGAGCTGATACAGGATTTAGTTGATATTGTAAGTAAAAACGGCAATCTGCTGTTAAATGTAGGGCCAAAGGCAGACGGAACAATATCAAGGGAGGACGAAAAAGTATTGCTTGAGATAGGGGAGTGGCTTAAGGTAAACGGAGAGGCTATATATGATTCCTCTACATGGAGAATTTATGGCGAGGGACCTACACAGATAGTAGAAGGTCAGTTTGCAGACGGCATTAAGAAGAATTTTACATCGGAGGACTTTAGATTTACAAGGGGACACGGATATCTTTATGCAATAGTAATGAAGACGAATGAAAAGGGGGAGTATTGTATTAAGTCCCTTGGCGTGCAGGATATTTCAAGACAGGCTAATTTTGGAGGCATCATAGATGATGTAACAGTGTTAGGTTATGACGGGGAGGTTAAATTTGAAAGAAGGGAGGAGGGCTTAAAAATATATTCAAAGGTACAGAGCGATAGGCCGGTGACATTTAAGATAAAGCTGCGGTGAGAAAGTATAAAATGTTAATTTGTACGCTTGAAAATATGTTTTTCCTCACATGGAATCCGGGTATGTCCCATTAAAAGGCTCTAGGAGGCGGAATGGTGGAGGGCTTAAGGGGAGGCAGGCAGCTAAATATAATTTTTAAAGCTTCGGAACACGGAAGAAATTCTATCAACGAAATACCGCCACCTTCCAAGCTGCGAGCGTAACTCGCAAGGGGCTGAAAAGCAAGCCCCCTGCTCAGACAGA
>ERZ777305.998-NODE-998-length-40104-cov-4.180828_pt1 | contig 40104 bp, 42 predicted proteins | sample MGYA00374965_ERZ777305 | MGnify/ENA primary metagenome ERZ777305 (study PRJEB29328, sample SAMD00013331) | mouse gut metagenome | study: EMG produced TPA metagenomics assembly of the Metagenome analysis of fecal microbiota from mouse which was promoted... | reverse complement strand
AATTAAGAAAAAACCTTGTTGAAGAAATGGCTGATGTTCTGATGTATTATAATGATGTTATGATGTGTTATGGAATATCTGCGGGCGAATTAAGACAGGCGTATACTGAGAAATTTGAAAGGAATATGACACGTTGGTAAATGGTAATTTTTACGTTTAATAATCAACATTTTTCCTTACATGAAGTCGGGGTATGTCCCATTAAAAGGCTCTCGGCGCCGGAATGGGGGGGGGCATGCTCCCCCTCCTTTCTCCCATAAAGGACGTTGCATGTTTTACAGTTTTTTACTTTTTTGCTTATTGCTCAACAAAACAGGAATAGCTGCAAAAAAGCAGCAAGCGGCTGCAGAGTAAGCAGGCTTGTGACCAAGAAATGCAACAACACAAAAACCAATTCCCACTACAACCAATACAATACTAAGAATCCTCCGAAATATCTTTTTTTTCATTATCATTGTCTCCGTATCACGCATTTGTTTTTTTAATCTTTTCATTTCCATATCGTACATTTTTTGATTTCAAAGAATAAATCCTTTATGTTTTTTAATTACCTCAATTTCTGTAATTTCTTCAATAAACGCGCTTTACATGCCTTAGCTTTAGATATATAACGACTGGCGTATAAAAGCCCTGTCAACAATATACCAAGGATAAATCCAAGCACAACATTTACGATAGATTCATATGGCTGTACCTCTGTAAGACCTAAAATATCTATTCCTGCGTAAATAACCATGCCGATAATTGCAATAAGAAACATGATACACATTCTTTTTGAGAAAAATCCCCTCTCTTCATTATTATAATCAGCAACTTTTAGCAAGAGTTCCTCCGTCTGTTTTTCCATATTATCTTTCCTTTCTCCATTTAAAATTTCCATAATATCTACATCATAGTTCTTTGCAAGCTTGATAAGCAAATCGAAATCGGGCATAGTCACACCATTCTCCCATCTCGAAATACTTCGATTGGTTACCCCCAACATTTCAGCAAGTTCCGCTTGTGTGATTTTTTTTTCATTGCGTAATTCTTTTAGGAATTGTCCTATCTTCTGTTGGTTCAATTATTCTCACCTCCTTTTGTTTTTTAGAATAGCATTTTCCTTAAAAAAAATACAGGACAGAAACTGAGAAATGCCATTTTTGTTACAAAATATCAAATGAAATATAGAAATTAGTGGGATTCCTCAGCAGTCGGCATTATGGAAATGTGTATAACTGGCTGTCTATCTCTTGTTTTCGGTTGCTTGCTTCTTTACCGTACATGAGCATTTGTATAAGGTATATGACAAATATCAGATTATGGAAATTATATTGAATCTGTTTATTTTTTTTCTGAGAAATTTGTAAGATACAGATGCGCAAATATAGTGTGTATCAGCAAATAAGCTTATATCTTTATATTCTTGCATACATATTATAGAAAATAATCAAATAGATGTATTTGACCTTCCCCATTTTTATGTTTGATATATGCAAATTAACATAAATACAAAGCGAATAGGTAATTGTAAGCTGTGATTAAGCCCCGGGCTACATGTGAGGAATTTTCTTTTTCAAATGTACAAATTAATATTTATATATGTCACACTTGCAGGCAGAATAAAAGTGAGCTATAATAAACAGTGATAAAATTGTAACATAATAGGAAAGGAGAATACAACAAATGCGTGAGATAGAAGTAAGTCAGATTACAGACGTTGTGGAAAGACTTTGTATCGCAGCAAATGAACATCTTCCTGAGGATGTAAAATGTGCAATTAAGAACTGCCGTGCATGTGAGGACGGTGAAATTGCAAAAGGAGTGCTTGACAATATTATAGAAAATTTTGAGATAGCAGACAATGAAAACGTGCCTATCTGTCAGGATACAGGTATGGCGTGTGTGTTCCTTGAGATAGGTCAGGATGTACACCTTGTGGGAGGAGACCTTTCGGATGCCATAAATGAAGGCGTACGCAGAGGCTATGATAAGGGGTATCTTAGAAAATCTGTAGTTAAGGACCCTGTTCGCAGAGGAAACACAGGCGACAATACTCCGGCCATGATTTACACAGAAATCGTACCGGGTGAAAACGTAAAGATAACGGTAGGGCCAAAGGGCTTTGGAAGCGAAAATATGAGCGCAATCCGTATGTTTAAGCCGTCACACGGACTTCAGGGAATAAAGGATTTCATTATTGAAACCGTAGAGACGGCAGGCCCGAACCCATGTCCTCCTATGGTAGTCGGAGTAGGCATCGGAGGTACATTTGACAAGGCGGCTCTCCTTGCAAAGAAAGCGCTTATGAGACCTCTTGACTCATCAAATCCCGACCCGTTCTATGCGGATTTGGAGAAGGAAATGCTTGAAAAGATAAACGAGCTTGGCATAGGGCCACAGGGCTTTGGAGGAAAGACCACAGCCATTGGACTTAACATTGAAACAATGCCTACGCATATTGCAGGCATGCCATGCGCCATAAATATTAACTGTCATGTTACACGCCATAAGACGGAGGTGATATAGTATGGAAAAGAAAATTACGTTGCCTCTTACAGAGGAATTGGCAAAGACACTTCATGCAGGAGACAGAGTTCTTCTGACAGGAACAATATATACGTCAAGAGACGCCGGACACAAGAGAATGTGTGAGGCGTTGGAAAAGGGAGAGGAGATTCCTTTTGACCCGAAGGATGCAACTATATATTATGTAGGCCCTACGCCAGCCAAGCCAGGACAGGTTATCGGCTCAGCCGGCCCTACTACAAGCGGACGTATGGATGCATATGCTCCAACCATGATGTCAGTGGGAGCAAGAGGAATGATAGGAAAGGGAGCCAGACTTCCTGAGGTTGTTGAGGCCATGAAAAAGTACAGCGGAGTATATTTTGGCGCAATAGGAGGAGCAGGAGCCCTTTTGGCTAAATGTATAAAGAAGGCAGAGCTTATCGCATTCGAGGACTTGGGAGCAGAGGCTTTAAGAAAGCTGTATGTGGAGGATATGCCGTTAGTTGTCATTATAGACAGCGAGGGCAACAATTTATATGAGGACGGCCGCGCTGCATACCTTAAGGAGCATAAGGCTTAAAAAGCATTTATAGCGAATTTATAATGAAATAATACATATTTTTTCCCTGTATTGCCCTTTGGTTTTGAGACAAATTGGTGCAAGCATGGACAGGATTTTTTATCATGCCTAAGCTATAATCATTGTTACAAGGAGGGTAAAGCAAATGTCAATACAGCTTATGCAGCAGGCAATATTATATATTGAAGAACATATTTATGAAAACATAAGCTATGGTGAGGTTGCAAAAAGCGTTAATATGTCAAGCTACAATTTTCACCGTACCTTTAGCTTTATTGCAGGAATGACGGCAAATGAATACATTAGAAAACGGCGTCTTACATTGGCAGCCAAAGAATTGCAGACAACAGATATATCTGTAATTGACGCTGCGTATAAGTACGGCTACGAGTCGCCGGAAAGCTTTTCTAAGGCTTTTTACAGGTTTCATGGCTCAACTCCAAGGCAGGCAAAACGAAAAGGTACAAAATTACATTTGTTTAATCCTCTTGTAATAAAAATCATACTGGAGGGTGGTAATATTATGGATTACAGAATTGAGCACAAGGATAGTCAGAGGTTTATCGCGCTGGTAAGAGCCTTTTCCAATGAAATTATCAATGATGACAGTAATCATGACATTCCTGATTTTTGGACAGAATGTTCAGAAAAAAATCTTATTGAGCCTATGAAAATGCTCCGTGCCAAGGGAAAAAGAGATTTATATGGCCTGTGCAGTCCTTTAAGTAACAGTGAAACTCATTTCAATTACGGAATCGGAGTTATGATTGATGAGGATACAGACGCTGCAAAATTAGAGGAATTTATCCACAACGGTTATTCCGTGTGGGAAACAAAGCCGGTCGATTATGCGGTATTTAAATGCTTCGGGGATGACGGTGACTGCTTAGGCGAGGCATGGAGCAGATTTTTCAAGGAATTTGTTCCTCAGACAGGCTATATACAGACAGACGATACGGATTATGAAATTTATTTTGAAAATGGTGAAAAAGGTCTGTTCTGTGAGCTGTGGGTTCCGGTAAAGCTTGCTTAAAGCCGTAGCCTTTAAATTTATACTTTCCAAACCTGCAAGTGTCGTCTATAGACGACACTTTTTGCTTGACTTATATATTTTCAGGTTGTATTATATTTTCGGAATATTAACAAAAAAGAAAAAGGAGTATTTTGAAAATGAAAATTCAGTTGTTTGATGTGGCAGGCATCAGTCTGTTTAATGTAAAAACAATGGCGCTTGTACTGTTTTTGATTTTTGCAATTATTGCAGTCGGATACCTTTTAGGAAAAATATCAGTAAAAGGTGTTACATTGGGAAGCGCCGCTATATTTATAGTTGCTCTGGTTGCAGGACATTTCCTTCAGTATGCTTTAAATCATATTGACAGTTGGAATGAGGCAGGAAACTGGGGGGCAGTTAAGCCATATTTTTCAATGACACAGAATTTAGGCTTACTGCTTTTCGTTACATCTGTAGGTCTTATAGCGGGACCTACATTTTTCAGAAACCTGAAAAAGAATTTTAAGTCATATGTAGTGCTGGGACTTATAATTATCGGCTCGGCGGCATTAACATGCGCTTTAATTACAATATTGGTGCCGGGTATGAATTCTGCCATGTCCGTAGGTCTTCTCTCAGGCTCCCTGACAAGTACTCCGGCATTTGCAGCAGCGCAGGAAGCCCTTTCGGGAACGGAATTCTACAATCAGATAGCTGTGGGACATGGCGTGGCATATCCCTTTGGCGTTATAGGAGTTGTTTTATTTGTACAGATTGTTCCAAAGCTTATGAAGGCGGATATGGACAAGGAAAGGGCGCTTCTTGACGCAGGCGAAATGTCAGAAAGCATAGAGGCAGAAAAGAAGCTCTTTGAGATGGACAAGTTTGGCCTTGGAGCAATGTCCCTTACTATAATACTTGGCGTAATACTGGGAAGTATAAATATACCTCTTGGAAACAGCCAGTCCTTCAGCCTTGGAACAACAGGCGGTCCTCTTATTATGGGACTTATATTCGGTCATTTTGGAAAAATCGGCAAGCTTAGCATGAAGGTAAAAAAAGAAATACTTTCTATTTTCCAGGAGCTTGGACTTATACTTTTCCTTATTGGAGCAGGAGTAGACGGCGGAAGAGAATTTGTTTCCACACTTAGCGAGTTCGGTCCGTTATTATTCCTCTGGGGCGCATTAATGACAATCGTTCCTTTGCTGCTTGGCTTTGTTGTGGCAAAATATATGTTAAAGATGAGCCTCTTCAACAACCTTGGCTCACTTACAGGAGGCATGACAAGCACGCCTGCCCTTGGAGCTCTGATAAATGTTACAGGTACATCTAATGTGGCGTCGGCATATGCGGCTACATATCCAATCGCGCTTATAGCCGTAGTACTTGCATCACAGTTCCTGACATATTTATAAAGGTGCGGTTTTTCATATTTCAGGCTTTTAAAGGCTGATTTAAGATAATAATGTTTTTAAGCTAAAGGTGTAAAGTCTTATTACAAAAGATTTTACACCTTAGCTTTTGCAGCTTGTTATTATTCCTTAACTTACCAATGTACTAAAATTGTGATATGCAAAGCAGCAAATTTGTGCTATAATGTTTAACAAAGTTTGATAAGTATTGTAATATAATTGAGGCCGAGGAGGTGCGACATGAGCCATATTGCATGGGATAAGGATTATGAAATAGGTGTGGATTTTATTGACAAGGAGCACCAGATGCTTTTTTCTACAATGAATAAGCTGATTAAACTTAGTGAGAACGAGGAGAAAAGTGAATGGGTGTGTCGTGAATACATAAAAAATCACATCAAAGAGCATTTTGAACATGAAGAAAATTATATGAAGTCTGTCAATTACAGCGATTTTGATATACACAAGCGTCTGCATGATGATTTTCGTTATAAAACCATGCCTGCCCTTGAGGAGGAGCTTGAGGAAACTAAATATTCGGAGGAGTCCATCCGCCATTTTCTCGGCGTATGTATCGGCTGGCTGATTGCCCATACAAAGACGGAGGACCAGGCGATTGTTGGAAAGACGGTAAGCAAATGGGGGGATATTCCTCACGAAGAGGAAAATGATGCTTTAGAGACCACCATTATTCAGCTTGTTAAAGAGATGTTCCATCTTAAGGCTAAACTGATAAGTACCCAGTATGACGGAGAAGATTTTGGAAAGGTATTTTGCTGTCAGTTTACTTATTGCGGAGAAAATAAGAAGCGGTGGGACGTTATTCTTGTTTTTGAAGACAGGCTTTTGGTTAAAACCGTAAGTAATATACTTAACACAGAATATCCAAGGGTTGACGATATGGTGCTTAATGTTACCAGATATTTGTCACGTCAGTTTTTGGAGCAAATCAGGGAGTGCTTTCCGGGCATAGACCTTATGACCTTGGAAAATGAATGTCTGCTGACATATGAACAGCTTTTGAATTCTTTCCGCAGAGGACATCCGTCCTGTAGTCTGCTGTTTAGTACGGAGGAAGGATATTTTGCATTCTGTGCGGCGTCGGCGGAGTCTATGAGAGGAAAAATTGTGGCTGAAATTAATCATAAGAATGTTGTGAATGCCGTAAAGGAATACATTGTGAAGGAGGAGGAAGAGCATAAAAAACGGAGGTATAAGATTCTTGTAGTAGATGATTCCGAATTTATTATCGCAAGAATGCGTCAGCTGCTGGAGGCAAAATATGATTTGCTGGAGTCCAATTCCAGTATATCGGCAATAAAAAAAATTGCGTTAAACCGTCCGGATTTGGTGCTGTTAGATTACGAGATGCCTATATGCGACGGCAGGCAGGCCTTGGAAATGATTCGTTCAGACAAGGATATTGCAGATATTCCCGTTATGTTTCTGACAGGCAGAGGCGATAAGGAAAGCGTCAAGAAGGTTAAGGCGTTAAAACCGGCAGGCTATCTGTTAAAGACAATGTCAGATGAATTCATTGTAAAAAGCATTGATGAATTCTTTGAAAATAAGAAATAATTTTTTGATTTACAAAAAAGAAAGGCAGGTACATATAAATGATATCTTTGAAGGGACGTAATTTTTTGACACTCAAGGATTTTACACCTGAGGAAATAAAATATTTAATAGATTTTTCTGCTTATTTTAAGGATAAAAAGAAAAAGGGAGAGCCTGTAGACGAACTTAGGGGAAAAAATGTGGCTCTCATATTTGAAAAAACAAGTACAAGGACAAGATGCTCCTTTGAGGTGGCAGCTCATGACCTTGGAATGGGAACTACATATCTTGACCCGGCGGGCTCACAGATAGGGAAAAAGGAGAGTATTGCCGATACTGCAAGAGTTCTTGGAAGAATGTATGAGGGCATTGAATACAGAGGCTTTGGGCAGGATATAGTGGAGGAGCTTGCAAAGCACGCAGGCGTTCCTGTGTGGAACGGGCTTACAAACGAGTACCATCCTACGCAGATGATAGCAGACCTTCTTACAATAAAGGAGCATAAAGGAGAATTAAAGGGACTTAATTTTGTATATATGGGAGATGCAAGATATAATATGGGCAATTCTCTTATGATAGCATGCTCAAAGATGGGAATTAATTTTACCGCATGCACTAACAAGAAATATTTTCCTGACGGAGAGCTTGTAAATCAGTGCAGGGAGTATGCGAGGGAAAGCGGCGCATCCATTACTCTTACCGAAAACGTTATGGAAGGAACAAAGGACGCTGACGTAATCTATACGGATGTATGGGTATCTATGGGCGAGCCTGAGGAGGTCTGGTCAGAGCGTATAAATGACCTTAAGCCTTATCAGGTTAATGAGGGCGCATTTGAAAATGCAAAGGCAGACGCTATATTTATGCATTGCCTGCCGGCGTTTCATGACCTTAAGACAAAGATAGGGGAAGAGGTATACAGGAAATACGGACTTTCTGAAATGGAGGTTACAGACGATATATTTGAATCAGACAGGTCGGTAGTATTTGACGAGGCAGAAAACAGGATGCATTCAATTAAGGCAATAATGGCGGCTACACTTGGTTTAGAAATGAAAAAGTAAAGGCGTTTGTCATGGAAAGCATGCAGGAAAGGAAATAATATGTCTATAACATATGGGAAAAGAATAAGCCTTAGAAGAATAGGCCCTGTTATCGATAAGGTAAATATTATCTTAAGCGCAGCTATTATCTTAAGCGCCGTTGTCATTGTACTGGATTTGGAAAAATATCTGTTTATGTTTCCCGTTATATTTACACTGGCTGCATTGATGAACGGACTTATGGCATTTAAGTGTTACAAAATGGCGGAAAGGATAAGAATGCTCTTTCTTCTTATTGCATTTGCGCTGCTTGTGGCCCTAAGCGTAGTAGGATTTATAGTTACGCTTTAACAGGAAAGCAGAAAGAGGCTTTTATAATGGATATAAAGACAAGGGTTTTAATGGAGCTTAAGGGCGCGGACTCCTATGTTTCGGGACAGGATTTATGCGAAAGGTGGGGCGTATCCAGAACAGCCGTATGGAAGGTTATTAACCAGCTTAAGAGCGAGGGATATGAAATAGATTCGGTGACAAACAAGGGCTATAAGCTGACAAAGCTCCCCGATATATTGTCCAAAAGTGAGATTGAAAGCGTTATACCGGCAGGAGGCATTGTAAATAAGGTAATATATTTTGAGGAGACAGACTCTACCAATACAAGAGCAAAGCTCTTCGGCGAAGAAGGAATGGCTGACGGAGCCTTAGTGGTGGCGGATTGTCAGAATATGGGTAAAGGAAGACGGGGAAAAAGCTTCACATCGCCAAGGGGACAGAGCGTATATATGACATTTTTGTTAAGACCGGATATTCCTCCCGTAAGGGCGTCAATGATTACCATATTGTCAGCTATGGCGGTAAGGAGCGGGCTGAGGGAGATATGCGGCATTGACACGCTTATAAAGTGGCCTAATGATGTGGTTGCAGACGGTAAAAAAATATGCGGCATACTTACTGAAATGAGCGCAGAGCTTACAAAGATAAATTATGTTGTCGTAGGTATAGGAATTAATGTAAATAATAAAAAAATGCCGAAGGATATAGAAAATGTGGCAGTATCAGCGCGGATGCTTACCGGTAGGGAGCAGGGAAGAAGCCTTATCATAGGAAGCGTATGCAAATGGTTTGGCGCATACTACCATAAGTTTCTCAGTACCCTAGACCTGTCCCTCATAAAAGAGGAGTACAACAAATATCTTATAAATTATAATAAGGAAGTAGAAATAGTAAAAGAAAAAGAGAGCTATAGGGCAAAATCACTTGGAATTGATGACGAGGGAAGGCTTCTTGTTGAGAGAGAGGGAAAAACAGAAGCAGTGTTGTCAGGGGAGGTGTCGGTGAGAGGAGTTTACGGCTATGTATGACGAAATGGAAGGAAAGACGGTTTTGTGCTGCGCAAACAGCTATGAGCAAAAATACTTCTTCAATGATTATTTTGACAGACTTCCGGAGGAGGTAAAGCAGGAGCTTAAGATTATGTGCGTTCTTTTTACGGAGGAGGCAGGAGGAATTATATCCCTTGTATATGAGGAGGACGGAAGCTTAAGCTTTGATGTAATGAGTGACGAGGGCGATTTGCTTTTTGATGAAATTAGCTGCGGACTTATGATAAGAAAGCTGCAGACAGAAAAAAGAGAGCTTTTAGAGGCATTGGAAATGTTTTATAAGGTTTTTGTGTTAGGCGAGGAATATGATTAAGCTTGGTAATTTAAACATAGAAAATATAATAGCGCTTGGGCCCATGGCAGGAGTAACAGACCTGCCTTTTAGATTGCTTTGCAGGGAGCAGGGCTGCGGAATAATGTATACGGAAATGGTAAGCGCAAAGGCTATTCTTTACAATAACAAAAATACAAAGGAGCTTTTGCAGACAGACAAAAGGGAACATCCTATAGGCGTGCAGCTTTTTGGCTCAGAGCCTTCTATTATGGCAGAGATTGGAGCGAAGGTATCAGAGGGGCCGTATGATTTTATAGATGTAAATATGGGCTGTCCGGTGCCGAAAATAGTAGGAAATGGAGAAGGCTCGGCGCTTATGAAAAATCCAAGGCTTGCGGAGGACATTATAAAAGCCATGGCAGGCAAATGTAAAAAGCCTGTTACAGTAAAGATAAGAAAGGGATTTGATAATGACAATATAAATGCCGTTGAGCTTGCAAAAAGACTGGAGGCAGCCGGCGCCGCCATGGTGGCAGTCCACGGACGGACAAGAGAGCAGTATTACTCAGGTACGGCAGACTGGGATATTATAAGGAAGGTAAAGGAGGCAGTAAATATTCCTGTTATAGGCAACGGCGACATAAGAGAGCCGGAGGATGCTAAGAGAATGCTTGAGGAAACAGGAGCAGACGGCATTATGATAGGAAGGGCGGCAAGAGGAAATCCATGGATATTTAAAAGCTGCAGCCATTATCTTTCAACGGGCGAGCTGCTGCAAAAGCCTGATAAAAATGAAATACTTCAAATGATTTTAAGACATGCCCATATGCTTGCGGAATATAAGGGAGAATTTACGGCTGTAAGGGAAATGCGAAAGCATACGTCATGGTATGTTACGGGACTTCCACATGCAACTGATATAAGAAACAGGATAAATTATGTGGAAAGCCTTGAGGAAATGGAAGAAATGCTCGTAAGCTGTCTTGGCAGCCAGTCTGTTTCAGTAAGATAAATATATACAAGGAAGAAAATGCAGTTATATACCGATATTATGTCCTGTGTGTTTAATTATTATTGTTACATACTTATTTATGCATGGATATTTATAATTTAGAAGGAAAGGAAGGTTATATATGGTTAGCAGCGGATATAAAAAGATTATATGGGGGATATTGATAAGCGGACTGCATATAAATAGAGATATAGGTGTATTTGCAGTACAGATTATCCCAAGCACCATAGGATACGCAATCCTGTATATGGGTATAAAGGAGCTTCATGAGCAGGCAGGGCTTGAATATATGGAAAAGCTAAAGAAGGACGCTTTAAGGCTCGTTATACTGTCAGGAGTATTTTGGATATACGGCTTTTTGTTTGGATACAAAATGGCGCTGTCAAAGGGTATAGCAATTTGCTTCTATCTGGTGGAGCTTTTGCTATACGGAGATTTATTGAATAAATCAATAAAGTATTATAAGGAAACTAACAGGGAGAAGTACGCCGACAGGCTAAGAAAAAGCCGGATGAGCTTTATTAAGGCGTTTATAGCTCTTTTAGCGCTTCACCTCGTTGCAATGCTGCCACAGACAGCCATGTATCTGGAATATCCGTGTCTTACGCTTATGTTTATGGCAAAGGTATGGCTTACATTAATGATACAAAAGCTTAGCTGGGATAATGTAAATGAGGTGTGAATGTGGAGACATAACATCTTGACAAAATATAAATTCGTAGTTATAATACACTGATTGATATTAGGAAGGAGTCTTAAAAATGACTGAAGCAAAAAAGAATATTTTAACATATGCCGGATTACAAAAGCTGGAAAATGAATTACAGGACTTAAAACTTGTAAAGAGAAAAGAGGTAGCGGAAAAAATCAAGGAAGCCAGAGAGCAGGGCGATTTATCTGAAAATGCAGAATATGATGCAGCAAAGGATGAGCAGAGAGATATAGAAGCAAGAATTGAGGAAATAGAAAAAATCCTTAAAAACGCAGAGGTAGTTGATGAGGATGAGATTGATATAAAAAAGATAAACGTAGGCTGCTGTGTAAAGGTCCTTGACCTTGAATATGACGAGGAGCTTGAGTTTAAGATTGTAGGCTCTACAGAGACAAACAGCTTAGAGAACAAAATTTCAAACGAATCGCCTATGGGCAGGGAGCTTATTGGTAAAAAGAAGAATGATGTAGTTACTGTGGAAACTGTAGACGGTGAAATTAAATATAAAGTACTTTCGATTCATAGAATTAGTTAGCTTATTATATAGAAATAATGGAGGAAGATATGGCACAGCAGAATGTACAGCAGGATATAAACCAGCTTCTTAAGGTAAGAAGAGAAAAGTTGGCAGACCTTCAGGAGAGAGGCAGGGACCCCTTTAAGATTACAAAGTTTGATGTGAGCCATCACAGTATGGAAATAAAGGAGAACTATTCTAATCTTGAGGGAAAGACCGTATCGGTAGCCGGAAGGATGATGTTTAAAAGAGTTATGGGAAAGGCATCCTTCTGCAATATTCAGGATTTACAGGGCAATATACAGGTATATGTGGCAAGGGATGATATAGGAGAGGACGATTACAAGGATTTTAAAAAATATGATGCGGGCGATATATTAGGTATTACCGGCAGAGTGTTTACCACGCAGACAGGCGAAATATCTGTTCATGCAGAAGCAGTTACGCTTCTCTCAAAAAGCCTCCAGATACTTCCTGAGAAGTATCATGGCCTGACAGATACAGATACGAGATACCGTCAGAGGTACGTTGACCTTATAATGAATGCAGATGTTAAGGATACGTTTATCAAGCGTTCAAAGGTCCTTTCAAGCATACGTAAATTCTTAGACCAAGAGGGCTTTATGGAGGTTGAAACGCCTATGCTTGTGTCAAACGCAGGGGGAGCTGCGGCAAGACCCTTTGAAACACATTTTAATGCTCTTGACGAGGACTTAAAGCTTAGAATTTCCCTTGAGCTTTACTTAAAGAGACTTATTGTAGGCGGCATGGAGAGAGTATACGAGATAGGCAGAGTGTTTAGAAATGAAGGTCTTGACACAAGACATAACCCTGAATTTACCCTTATGGAGCTGTATCAGGCATATACAGATTATTATGGAATGATGGATTTAACGGAAAGACTTTACAGATACGTTGCCAAGGAGGTTACAGGCTCAGAGGTTATTACCTACGGTGAACATACTATGGATTTATCAAAGCCTTTTGAGCGGATAACCATGGCAGATGCGGTAAAGAAGTATTCAGGCGTGGATTTTAACGATATACACACATTGGAGGAGGCAAGAGCCAAGGCTAAGGAGCATCATATTGAATTTGAGGAAAGACACGGAAAGGGAGACATACTTAATCTTTTCTTTGAGGAGTTTGTGGAGGAGCATCTTATACAGCCTACCTTTGTTATGGACCACCCTATAGAAATTTCACCTCTTACAAAGAAGAAGCCGGATAATCCTGAGTATGTAGAGCGTTTTGAATTTTTTATGAACGGCTGGGAGATGGCAAACGCATACTCAGAGCTTAACGACCCTATAGACCAGAGAGAGCGCTTTGAGGCTCAGGAGAAGGCGTTTGCTGCCGGTGATGATGAGGCGAATCATACGGATGAGGATTTCTTAAATGCGTTATGTATAGGTATGCCGCCTACGGGAGGCATTGGATACGGAATTGACCGAATGGTTATGATGATGACAAATTCGCCGGCTATAAGGGATGTGCTGTTGTTCCCGACAATGAAGTCCTTACCGAATGAAAAAGGCTAAAAAGTCCCTATTTATGCGGGTTTGCGGACTTTGAAAAACGCCGAAAATTACATCTTTACATCAAACTTACATCAAATGGTGCGTAGATTTGTGCAAAGGTGAAAAAATCGCATAATTTTGTATTTAAGACCTTGAGAGGACAACACCTTTCAAGGTCTTTTTTGCGTTGTACGATGTATCCGGTCGCAAACTACAAGTTTTCCTTGATTTCCAATACAATGTAATTGCAAAGGAGGTCGAGGATTTATTGTGAGTAACAGTTTAGCGGTTATGCGCCCGGAACTTGTGCGTGAGTGGTCGGAGAAAAATCTTCCGCTTACGCCGGATAAAATAACCTATGGCTCAAACAAAATTGTTTGGTGGAAAGCTGCCTGCGGTCACGAATGGCAGACAAGCGTTAAGGCTCGCTCAAAGGGTGAGAACTGCCCCATATGCTCAGGGGCAAGGGTAATTGAGGGAATCAACGATTTAGCCACATTGAAGCCTGAATTAGCACAGGAATGGTCTGAAAAGAATGAGATAAAGCCTACGGAAGTTTCCGTTGGCTCACATAAAAAAGTGATTTGGAAATGCAGGCTCGGTCACGAATGGGAAGCGAGTGTTAAAAGCAGAACCGTAAACGGTACAGGCTGTCCATACTGCTCTCACAATAAGGTGTTGGAGGGATTTAATGACCTTGCTTCCCAAATGCCGGAGGTAGCCGCTGAATGGTCGGAGAAAAACTATCCGCTATTGCCTGCTATGGTTACGCCGTTTGCCAATCGGAAAGTATGGTGGAAATGCAGCAAGGGACACGAGTGGTACACGCTGATTTCCACCCGCTCCGGCGGCAGTAAATGTCCCTATTGCAGTGGAATAATCCTGCTGAAAGGATTTAATGATTTTGCAACAAGACAGCCGCAGCTTGCGGAGGAATGGTCAGACCGCAATCTCCCGCTTACGCCGGATATGATAAATGAGAAATCCCGTAAAAATGTATGGTGGAAATGCAGAGAGTGCGGCAATGAGTGGAAATCGGTTGTCTATGCCCGGATAAAAGGAACGGTCTGCCCGGTATGTGCTGATCGTGCCGTGCTTCTCGGCTATAATGATTTAGCGACAACAGACGCACATCTGCTTGCTGAGTGGGACTATGAGAGGAATAAAGATATTACTCCTACTGCGGTTTCAAGAAATTCAATGAAAAGCGTATGGTGGAAATGCTCTCTCGGTCATTCGTGGAGAGCAAAGATTTATGAGCGTACCGTAGAAGAAAAGGGCTGTCCGGTATGCGAGCAGGAATACCGAAGTGTATTTCCACAGTTGGCGGTAAGCTATTATGCGGGGAAAAAGGGATTGCAGGTGCGCCTTAATACGGACACAGAAATCGGACTCCCTCTTGAAACTTATATTGTGAATGAGGGACTGGCGATTGAAGCAAAAGACTTGTCAGAGGAAAAAGAACGGCTGAAAGCCTATATATGCCGTAAGCAGGGCATAAAGCTTTTGAAGCTGCCCTACAAGGCAAACGAGGAAGAAATCGAATATATCCGCAAAATAAAGAAAGCCTATCAGAGCGTACATATCTTTATAGCTTCCGATGATGAAAAGGACGCAGCCATTATCAGAAAGCGGTTTCAGGAATGGCGGAAGCAAATATATCAGTCTAAGGAGATGGGGTAAATGAAAGAAGCAAAATATCATCTGTATCTTGATGACAACGAATACGACAGAGTTATTGAGTCATTGATTTGCTTGAAAAACAGCCTGATAGAGCAAGGCAGATACACGGACGCTGTTGATGAAGTGCTTATTAAGCTATCAAAGGCTCGTAAAAAGTGTGTAACAGTCCATTACATTTAATAGAGCGTTAAGCCGCTTGTTTCTTGATTTGAGAAGCAGGCGGTTTTTTTGCGTTTAAGAGCAAATATCAGAAATCAAAAAAATTTTTTTAAGTTTTTTCTGAAAATAGGTTGTCATTTCGGTTTCCAATTCCAAATAGGTGAAGGGGTTAAAAAAACCACTCCTAAACGGAGCGCCTCCCTTCGCTGCATTTTGACAATTGAATATACAGGCACTAAGGACTTTATTTCTGATGATAGCCCGAAGGAGGGTACGCCATAACCTCTCTTTTATGAAAGCAAGCGATAACTCCCGTCCTGAAACTCGGACTGCTACCGAGACGGCAACGACAGTCAGAATGATAATGATACTTCCCTATGGGGCTGGCGGAGAACCCGGCAGAGGTGAAATCCCTATGATACGGTGCAGCTCACCGTAGCCTTAGTGCTTCCCGTACAAAGCAAATTGTTTTCCGCAGGGGGCGTTGAGAACAAATACTGCGGCTGATACATAGCCGACTTTATAAAAGGCGGTTATGAATACAGCGAAAGGAGGAAAAGCGCAAGATGTCAAACTGTAAAACCATAGCGATATGCAATCAGAAAGGCGGCGTGGGTAAAACAACGACGGCGGTCAATCTCGGTATCGGTCTTGCTATGCAGGGCAAAAAGGTACTCCTTGTAGACGCTGATCCGCAGGGCGATTTAACGACCTGTCTCGGCTGGCAGGACACGGACGAGTTACCTATCACAATCTCGGATAAGCTGCTTTCCGTTATTATGGATAAAAACGAAAATCCGTATGACGGGATTCTAACGCACGAGGAAGGCGTGGACTTAGTACCGTCCAATCTGGAATTATCGTCAATGGAAATGAGCCTTGTCACCGCTATGTGCAGAGAGATGGTAATGAAGAATTATCTGAGTGAAATCAAAAGTGGATACGACTATGTTCTCATAGATTGTATGCCTTCGCTCGGTATGATTACCTTGAACGCTCTCACAGCGGCGGACAGCGTGATTGTACCCGTTCAGGCTCAGTATCTTCCGGCGAAGGGAATGACGCAGCTTCTCACGACTATATCCAATGTGAAGCGGCACTCAAACCCGCAGCTAAACATTGACGGGATTCTCTTAACACTTGTGGACGGAAGAACAAACCTTGCTAAAAGCACCGTAGACGCATTGCGGGGACAGTTCGGAAGCCATATCCGTATTTACCGTACAACCATTCCCATTGCCGTAAAAGCCGCAGAGGTAAGCTCAAAGGGCAAAAGTATTTATGCCTATGAGCCAAACAGCACGGTGTCTAAGGCTTATGCCGACTTTACAAGGGAGGTGTTAGCCGATGGCAGGCAGAAAGAGCGACTTCGTTCTACCAACGAAAGGACTCGATGACCTGTTCTCCACCCAAGAGGAACGGGACGAGGCGAAGCTGCAAAAAATCAGGGATATTCCGCTGACTGAAATCGACGATTTTCCCGACCACCCTTTTCAGGTGCGGGAAGATGAGGATATGTTTCAGCTTGTGGAGAGTATCAAGGAGCGTGGCGTAATTACACCCGCAACTGTCAGGCAGAAGGAGGACGGCAGATATGAGCTTGTTTCAGGACACAGGCGAAAAAAGGCTTGCGAGCTTGCCGGATTTGAAACGCTCCGTTGTGAGGTTGTCGAGCTGACAAGAGATGAAGCCACGATTTTAATGGTGGAGAGCAATTTCCAACGGTCGCAGATACTTCCCTCGGAGAAGGCTTTTGCCTATAAAATGCGGCTTGAAGCTATGAAACGACAGGCAGGCAGACCGAGTAAAGAAAATTTATCCCCAGTGGGGATTGATTTTAAGGGGAAGCAAACGCTTGATGTAATGAGCGAAGAATGTGGCGATAGCCGCAATCAAATCCACCGATATATCAGGCTTACAAACCTTGTCCCTGAACTGCTTGAGCTTGTAGACGAGGGCAAAATCAAAATGCGTCCTGCGGTGGAGCTTTCATATCTCGATGAAGATTGTCAGCGTGATGTGGTGGACGAAATCGACCTGAACGACTGTACGCCCTCACACGACCAGACAATCCGTATGCGAAAGTTTTTTAACGACGGGAAATTGACTACCGAAGCGGTGCAGGCGATTATGAGCGAGGAAAAACCAAACCAGCGGGAAAAAATCGTACTGCGTGGGGATAAAGTGCGAAGCCTGATTCCGAAAAGTGTTCCGCTAAATCAGACGGAGGAATATATCTGCAAGGCATTGGAGCATTACGGCAGGGTTATGAAAAACCGTGCCGACCGTGACAGCAGATAGGCGGAGTATGCTTTTTGCTTCCCCCTTCCTCACACTCTAACCCCTTGATTACTACCTGACTATCCGAGAAAAAGAATACTATCTCGTTCATTCAAGCTATCTCAAAAAGTATATCTGTCTTGGCTGTCAAAGCCACCTTCATTTCGCACCGTTGCTTTAAAAGCAATTCTCGGTTACAATGGAGAAAAGAAAAGCAAAGGAGCGTGGAGGATATGAAAAAGAGAATCGCAGTTTTAACAGCAATGCTTTTAGTTTTGGGATTAACGGGCTGCAACAATACCGCAGCAAAGAATAATCCGCCCGAACCGTTTTCTTCTTCGGAGAGTAATGAAATATCCTCCGATACAGATACGCTTCCGGCAACAGAAGAAACAAGTGAGGTTGAGCAAACGCCCGAATCGACACAAAGCACCAAGCCTGCCGAAACGCAGAGTACCGCAGAAGTAAGGGATACGGAAAGCAGCAAGCCAAAAGAGCTGGAGCAGACCGCCGTACAGACTTCTGCTCCACAGGACGAGCCATCGCAGGAAACAGAAAGCGAAACACCAACAGTTACACCCGAAACAGAAACACCGCCGCCTGCACCGCCTGTTCAGACGGAAACGACGGAAAGCACACCGCCGCAGGAAACACCGCCTCAGCCAAAATCTATTTACGATTATGAATTTGACATCGACGCTATCCGTGCAGAACTGATTGCGGTCGGTGAAGGAATGGGACTGACGCACAGCGGCGATTTAACGCCGGATACGGCTTCTTGGTCTACGCCTGTTACAGCTTCCCCGGATTTTCAGGGAGCTAACTTGGAAAGACGGTTAAAAGATTATGTGCAGTCTATGCCGGGACTTATCACAGCATACGGCGGCAACCAAATTGAATACTTCACGATCTACGCAGAGCCGCTTGGCGGCGGGAGCTACCGCTTCTACTTCCTGTACTGACCGTGAGCAAACCACTTCCCTCTGTCATGAAAGGCAGGGGGATTTTTTTATACCCAAAAACGAAAGGAAGGAAACGCAATGAAACATTTTTTGAAAAATAAGGGCAAGCGATTGACAGCGGCGGTCTTGTCTGCCGTGATGTGTCTGATGGCTCTGCCTATGTCAGCCTTTGCCTTTACCGCCGAGGAGGGCAAAAGCGTAGAAGCCTATTACGGCTCTTACTATCTTGGCTCAGACGGGGATTATTACCGCTCTGCCGATTATAACTTTGTCGCTTATGACAGCAATGGAAACACGAGTTTACACGCCCATGACGGCGGAGGAAAAAGGGCGAAGCTGATGATTCGTGACGGAAGCGGCGAAAGGCAGCTTATGTGCATTGAGTCCGGCGTCGATTACAATGCCGGGGGTAGCTATGAAAGCACAAGCGGAAAAAACAGCTCCTATTTTCAGAATCTTCCGGCTTCCGCCCAGTATGGCATTATGCTGACCTCTCTTTACGGCTGGCAGCCCGGAAAGACAGCGCCGATTGGCGGCACAAACGAGGACGATTTCTCGATTGCCACACAGACGATTATGTGGGAGTATCAGCAGCAGTTAAGAATCAGTCCTACAACCTTGCAGGCAAACATCTATGGCGTTCGTGGGGACACCTATTTTTCAATGATTCAGGGCAGACCTGCCGAGCAGTGCTATAACTGGATTTTGGAACAGATGAAAACCCATTCGACAGTACCGAGCTTTGCTTCCAATCAGGCGGGCAGCGCACAGACCTATACCCTGAAATACAATCAGGCACAGGACAATTACAGCCTTACCCTGACTGATACCAACAATCTTTTGACGGACATTCATTTTACTTCCGATAAAGGGATTACCGTTACCCGAAACGGGAATGAGTACACCTTTACCTCTAAGAAGATGATTGAAAACGCCATCAGCTTATCCGCACAGAAAAGTATTCCGAATGTTGCGGGCAATCTCCTGATTTGGGGACACCCCGGCAAGCAGACAATGGTATCCGGTGCGGAAGATCCCGTGTATTTCTATATGAACATCAAGACTGAAACAACGGGAATCGGTCATATCATCAAGCACTCTGAGGACGGAAAAGTTGACGGTATCCGCTTTACCATTAACGGCAACGGCGTAAACAAGACCGTTACCACAAAGGCAGACGGCACGGTGGATATAGAGCTTATGCCCGGCGTTTATATGGTTACAGAAGAAAACATTGAAAAATACGAGCCGCAGAAGGTGCAGCGTGTCACGATTATAAGCGGCGGCACATCTGCCGTTACTTTTTCCAACACCTTAAAGCGTGGCGATGTTCAGGTTATCAAGTCCTCCGAGGATAACTTTGTGGAGGGCGTGACCTTCCATCTTTACGGCACATCTCTTGCCGGCATTGCCGTAGATGAGTATGCCGTAACCGATAAAAACGGCGTTGCGACCTTCAAGAATGTCCTTATCAGCGGCAAGACACCCTATACTCTTGAAGAAGTGGATACCGCTGTCCGCTATGTCATTCCCGAAAAGCAGACTGCGCCCGTCCTTTGGAAAGAGGTTACAAGCCGCAGCTTCACTAATATTTTGAAGAAGTTTACCGTTACCGTCACTAAGAGCGATGCTGAAAAGGGACTCCCACAGGGGGACGCTTCTTTAGCGGGTGCAAAGTACGGTATCTTCAAGGGCGAACAGCTTGTAGATGTGTACTATACAGATGAAAACGGTCAGTTTACAAGCAAGGAATATATCTGCGGGGATAACTGGACGGTAAAGGAGCTTGAACCCAGCGAAGGCTATCTGCTTGATCCGACCGTTCACCATATCGGTGCAGAGCCGCAGCTTTATACCGTAGAGCATAATCTTACTTCCAATGATGTAATCGAGCAGGTTATCAAAGGCAATATTGCCCTAATCAAGCACACAGATGACGGGGAAACCCATATTGAAACACCCGAAGAAGGGGCAGAATTTGAAATCTACCTGAAATCCGCAGGCAGCTATCAAAGCGCTGATCCCGATGAGCGTGATGTAATTATCTGTGATGAAAACGGCTTCGGTCAGACAAAGGATATGCCTTACGGCATTTACACCGTCCATCAGACAAAGGGCTGGGAAGGTCGTGAGCTGATGAAGGACTTTGATGTGTTTATCTCTCAGAACGCTCAGACCTACCGCTATTTGATTAACAATGCAAATTTTGAAAGCTATGTAAAGGTAGTCAAGGTGGACGCAGAAACCGGAAAGACAATCCCTTATGCGGGCGCAGGCTTCCAAATCTACGATCCTGACGGAAACCTTGTGACGATGACCTTCACTTATCCTACTCCTACTACCATTGATACCTTCTACACCGACGCAGAGGGTTCGCTTGTTACGCCTGAGAAGCTGCCTTACGGCAAAGGCTATTCCATTGTCGAGGTGCAGGCTCCTTACGGTTATGTCCTTGACAGTACGCCTATCTATTTTGATGTGGAAGAAGCTAATTCCACAGAGGAAAGCGGGGTTACTTTAATCAAAGTGAATAAGGAAAATATGGCGCAGAAAGGCACGGTTACGGTAGAGAAATCCGGCGAGGTGTTCTTCGGCGTGTCTGCTATCGGCGGCGTAGACGCAGACGGAAACGAGCTGCCTACCATCTATCAGCCGCTTTATGAGGTTCAGGGGCTTCCCGGCGCTGTCTATGAGATAAGAGCCGCAGAGGATATTATCACGCCTGACGGCACGCTGAGAGCTTCTAAGGGCGAGGTTGTGGATACCGTAACGACTAATGAGACAGGACTTGCAAAGAGCAAGGAACTGTATCTTGGTAAATATGAGGTGCAGGAAATCACCGCTCCTTACGGAATGGTGCTGAATGACGAAATCCATTCGGTAGAGCTTGTGTATGCCGGACAGAATGTTGCTGTTACCGAAACGGCTACCAGCTTCTACAACGAAAGACAGAAGGCTGAAATCAGTCTTGAAAAAACGCTTGAAACAAGCGAGCTGTTCGGAATCGGCAATAACGGGGAAATTCAGAATATCAGCTTTGGCTTGTTTGCCGCAGAGGAGCTTGTCAGCACAAACGGTACGGCTATCCCTGCCGACGGTCTGATGGAGATTATCACCCTTGATGAAAACGGCAAGGCAACTGTAAAAACCGACCTTCCTATCGGCAGTTATTATGTTCAGGAGCTTGCGACAGACAAGGCATATATCCTGAATGATGAAAAGTATCCGGTTGCCTTTGAATACGCCGGACAGGATACGGCAACGGTTGAGATTGCCGCCAACAACGGCGAAGCGATTGAAAACGAGCTGCTTTATGGCTCGGTTTCCGGCAAAAAGGTCGATGAGAACGGCGAAGCGCTCGGCGGCGCATTGATTGGGCTGTTTAAAACGGATAAGGACGAATTTACAAAGGAAAACGCACTTATGACTACCGTATCCGCTAAGGACGGTAGTTTTTCTTTTGCGGATATTCCTTACGGTACTTGGTATGTCCGTGAAATCGAGCAGCCGACAGGCTTTGTGCTTAATGAAACCGTCTATCCTGTTGTGATTAGCGAAGATAAGCAGGTTATCGAGATTGAAATCGTCAATGAGTTTATTCGTGGCAAAGTCGCTCTGACAAAAGTAGACGCAGATTATCCCGACAATAAGCTGACCGGAGCAACCTTTGAGGTTTATAAGGACAGCAACGATAACGGCAAGCTGGACGAAGATGACGAGCTTATCGGAACACTCACTGAAAAGGAAATCGGAGAATATGAAATGAACGACCTTCTCTATGGTCGCTACTTTGTGAAGGAAACGGTAGCTCCCGAAGGCTTCCTGCTTGACGAGGGCGTTTACGAGGTGTTCATTGACACAGACGGAAAGACCTATCAGGTGGAGAATAAGGCGGGAATCGGTTTTATCAACGACGCTATGAAGGGCAACCTGAAAATCGTCAAGACTTCTTCAGACGGAAATGTGAAAGGCTTTATTCAAACAGGATAAGGAAAAGTTTATTGTGCCGAAGGGCGTTCAGGATGTGATCCCCATTGCCGCTATTTATGATGACGGCATTTTTCAGGTCGGTAAGGACAAGTTTTCCAAGACCTTTAAGTTTTCAGATATTAACTACGCCGTAGCAAGCCGTGAGGACAAGGAAGCTATGTTTCTTGAATACTCAGAGCTGCTTAATTCTCTTGATTCCGGTGCAACGACAAAAATCACAATCAACAACCGCCGTCTGAATCGGCTGGACTTTGAGAAAACAATCCTGATTCCAAAGACGGGCGATGAGCTGGATGTGTACCGTGAGGAATACAACAAAATGTTGCTCGAAAAGGCTACCGGGGCAAACGCCATCGTACAGGATAAGTATATGACAATTTCAGTCAACAAGAAAAATGTGGAGGACGCCCGTACTTATTTTGCCCGTGTGGGAGCTGACCTGATTGCCCATTTCGGCAGGCTTGGCAGCAAATGTGTGGAGCTTGAAACGGACGAGCGGCTTCGTATCTTCCATGACTTCTACCGTGTGGGGGAAGAAACCGCCTTCCACTTTGACATTAAGGAAACACGCAAAAAGGGACACGATTTCAAAGATTATATCTGCCCGGATTCAATGGAATTTGAAAAGGACTATTTCAAGATGGGAAACCGTTACGGCAGAGTTTTGTTTTTGCGTGAGTATGCTTCCTATATCAAGGACAGTATGGTAGCGGAGCTGACTGACCTGAACCGAAACCTGATGATGTCGATTGATGTTATCCCCGTTCCCACAGATGAAGCGGTCAGAGAAGCGGAAAGCCGATTGCTCGGCGTAGAAACAAACATAACCAACTGGCAGCGCAGGCAAAATTCCAACAACAATTTTTCCGCAACCGTTCCCTATGATATGGAGCAGCAGAAAAAGGAAATGAAGGAGTTTCTCGATGACCTGACAACCCGTGACCAGCGAATGATGTTCGCTGTCCTTACAATGGTGCATACGGCGGAGACAAAGGAACAGCTTGACAATGATACCGAAGCCCTGCTCACTACGGCGAGAAAGCACCTTTGTCAGTTCGGCGTTTTGAAGTTTCAGCAGATGGACGGTCTGAATACGGTTATGCCTTTCGGCACACGAAAGATTGACACCTTCAGAACGCTTACAACGGAATCATTGGCTGTGTTCATTCCATTTCGGGTACAGGATATTTACCACGAAAACGGCATTTATTACGGTCAGAATGTAATCAGCAAAAATATGATTATTGCTGACCGCAAGCAGTTACTCAACGGCAACGAGTTTATTTTAGGCGTATCCGGCGGCGGCAAATCCTTTGCCGCAAAGGGAGAGATTATCAATCAGGTATTATCCAGCAACGCCGATATTATCATTATAGATCCCGAACGAGAGTATTCCCAGCTTGTAAAGGCAATGGGCGGCGAGGTTATTCATATCTCTGCTACTTCTTCTAACCATATCAATGCTATGGATATGACGAAGGAATACGGAGACGGTGCTAACCCGGTAATCCTGAAATCCGAGTTTATTATGTCGCTGTGCGAGCAGCTTATCGGCGGTATGAACTTGGGAGCAAAGCAGAAATCCATCATTGACCGCTGCACCGCTTCTGTGTACCGCACCTATCAGCAGAACGATTACAAAGGAGAAGTGCCGACCTTGCAGGATTTCCGTGAGGAACTTTTGAAGCAGGACGAACCGGAGGCAAAGGAAATCGCCCTTGCCATTGAGCTTTTCACAAACGGAAGTCTGAATACCTTTGCGAAGCATACCAATGTGGATACCAACAACCGTCTGATCTGCTACGATATTCTCGACCTCGGCAAACAGCTTATGCCTATCGGTATGCTTGTCGTACTTGACAGTATCTTAAACCGTATCACGCAGAACAGGGCGAAGGGCAGAAACACCTTTATTTTTATAGATGAGATTTACTTGCTGTTCCAGCACGAGTATTCCGCTAACTTCCTGTTTACCCTGTGGAAGCGTGTCAGAAAATACGGAGCGTATGCGACAGGTATCACGCAGAATGTCGATGACCTTTTGCAGAGCCATACTGCAAGGACAATGCTTGCAAACTCCGAGTTTATCATTATGCTCAATCAGGCTTCTACTGACCGTTTGAAGCTTGCCGAACTGCTCAATATTTCCGACTTGCAGATGAGCTATATTACCAATGTGGAAGCCGGACACGGGCTGATTAAGGTGGGCAGCTCCCTTGTGCCATTTGCGAATAAGTTTCCCAAAAATACAAAGCTGTATAAGCTGATGACAACCAAACCGGGCGAGAGTGCGTAACTCTCGCCTTTGCCTTATTGTTGACTGATAAATAAGTTTTATACTTTGCAAAATAAGTCTTATAAATTCGTAAATAAGTTCCATAATGTCGTGGAGATTGAAGTTTTTATAAATAAGTTTCATAAAAGCGGCGTGAATTTAAAAATAGGTTTTATACTGGAATGTGGAAAATTGCGGATGACAGGACGTTGTTTGGAAAGGCGTGTTTGCTGATACAGGTAGATGTGCCTTTTCTTTATGCAAAGGTGGTAGAAGTCACATTATTATGAAACTTATTTAGCAGAAAAGGAAGTGATTAGTATTGAACTTATTTTTGAAAGGACACTTATTGTTGACTTACAATAAATAGTTATACTTTGACAATAGAAAGCTATATTTTTATTATAAATATCCATAATAGCGGTTTAGGTGCGATTTTTACAATATTTATTCATACTGGCGCACTAGTATTTACAATAAAAAGTTATACTGGCGTGAAGCCGCTGAATGGATTGGCTGTAAGAATGGTTTTTATTGTCGGTGTAGGTATTGCTGTTGCGTGGAATTTCTATGTGATGGCATTTTTTATTGGTAATTCCAGTGTTTGTATAACTATCTATTGTCAAAATGGAGAAAGGAGTATGAGTTATTATTGTTAAGAAACACTTATTTATAAAGAAAGGAAAGCCTATGAAAAAAACAATATGTATCATTCTGATGGTGGTGTTTGTGGCTCTGTTTAGCACAAGCACCTATTTTATTTTCGACCATTACAGACAGGAAGAAAAGCAGACGGAGCTTTACGACAGTCTTGCCGATATGGTGGATTCTGCCGCAGACACAGAGGAAGAACCCACAGAGCCGATTTTATACACCGAAGAAAAGACGGTGCTGCCGGAGCTTGCCGAACTGTATCAGCAGAACAGCGATTTAGCGGGCTGGATTCGCATAGAAGATACCAATATTAACTACCCGGTAATGCACACGCCGGATAACCCTGACTTCTATCTGAAGCACGGCTTTGATAAGGAATACAGCGACTACGGCTGCCCTTATGTGCAGGAGAATTGCGATGTGCAGTTGCCGAGTGACAATGTAATTATTTACGGACACCATATGAAAAACGGCTCAATGTTCTGTGACCTTGAAAAATTCAAAAGTCAGGACTTTTGGCAGGGGCATAAGACAATCTCTTTCAGCACCGTAACGGACAGATACGAATATGAGATTGTTTCCGTATTCAAGACATTCGTTTATTCGGACAGCCCCGAATCCTTCAAATATTATCACTTTGTAAACGCAGAAACGCCGGAAGATTTTTCGGCTTATATTGACAGGTGCAAGGAGCTTTCCCTTTATGAAACCGGGGTGTCGGCAGAATACGGGGATAATCTCATAACCCTTTCTACCTGTGAATATTCCCGTACAAACGGAAGGCTTGTGGTGGTAGCAAAGAGAATTTCAAACTAAGCGGCGGCAATAAAAAAGTGAGAAAACGGAGGTGAGATTTTGGCTGATATAAAGACGAAAGACGCTGTAAAAGGCACGATCAAAACAATTGATAAAGCCGCCATTGCCGGACAGCGTATGAAGCAGGCGTATGTTCAAACCAAAGAAAAAGCGGAACACGCCACCCACGCTCAGGAAAATAGTGCGGAGGAATATGCCGCTGACCGTGTTGAGGGCGGCATAGACCGTGTTACTCACGAAGCGGCTTATCAATTCGATAAGCAGGGGCGGAAAGGCGTGGAAGCAACGAAGCAGAACATTTCAAAGGCGAAAGACGGAATCCGGCAGTTTAAGGAAAAGCGGACGGTAGAAGCTCTGAGAAATCAGTCTGCCCGCACTCCTCGAAATAAAGGTGTAAAAGCTGTTCAGGAAACGCAAAAGACGGTAAAGCAGACCGCCCGTTCTTCCGGTAAGAAAACAATCAAGACGGTCGGAAAAGGCTCTGCAAAAACAGCTCAAAAAACGGTCAAGACTGCCGAGCAGACCGCTAAAACCTCAATCAAGACAACAAAGCAGGTGGCAAAGGCGGCTCAGAAAACAGCACAGGCTACGGCGAAAGCCGCACAAAGGGCGGCGCAGGCTGCCAAAGCTGCCGCAAAGGCGGTTGCGACAGGGATAAAGGCAGCAGTTAAGGCTACCATTGCCGCAGTCAAGGCGATTATAGCGGCAACAAAGGCGCTGATTGCCGCCATTGCTGCCGGAGGCTGGATTGCTGTTGTAATGATTATCGTGATTTGCCTGATTGCGCTATTGCTCGGCTCTGTGTTCGGGATATTCTTTTCCGGCGAGGACAGCGGAACGGGTATGAGTATGCAGACAGTGGTGCAGGAAATCAACGCAGAGTATGATACCAAGCTGCAAGCTGAGAAAGACGCAGTATCCTATGATGTGCTTGAAATGAGCGGAAGCCGAGCCGTGTGGAAAGATGTGCTTGCGGTCTACGCCGTAAAGACAAATACGGGTCAAGACAACCCACAAGAGGTTGCGACAATGGACAATTCCAAGAAGCAAATCCTGACGGACATCTTTTGGGAGATGAATCAAATCAGCTCCCGGACAGAAAGCAAGACGGAAACGCAGATTACAGAAACCGATGACGGACACGGAAACATCGTGCAGACGGAAACGACTGTAACGCATACCTATCTGTATATCACGGTTTCCCATAAGACGGTCGATGAAATGGCAGCTCAGTACGGCTTCAATCAGGAGCAGAAGGACTACCTTGCCGAATTGCTGAAAGATGAAAACAATTCGCTTTGGTCGGCTGTCCTTTACGGCATTTCATACAGCGATGGGGATATCGTGACGGTAGCATTATCTCAGGTCGGCAATATGGGCGGTGAGCCTTATTGGAGCTGGTACGGATTTAATTCCCGTGTAGAGTGGTGTGCCTGCTTCGTGAGCTGGTGTGCTAACGAGTGCGGCTATATTGATACCGGGGTTATCCCGAAGTTTGCGGGCTGTGTCAATGGAGTGCAATGGTTTAAGGACAGAGGACAATGGCTTGACGGCTCTGCCGAGCCTGTTCCCGGTATGATTATTTTCTTTGATTGGGACAGCGACGGTGAATCTGACCATGTAGGAATTGTGGAGAAAGTCGAGAACGGTATTGTTTACACCGTTGAAGGCAATTCCGGCGATAGCTGCCGAATCAATCAGTATGCTGTTGGGCATTATGAGATATTGGGGTACGGTGTGCCGCAGTATTAAAAAATCAGCCGCCTGCACTTACAGGCGGCTACATATCAATTATTTATTGAAGTTGCGCCTTATAACTTTCTCCCCAATTCCACATAGAATCGAGGATTGGTTTAAGGCTTTGACCGAGTTCAGTTAATGAGTATTCCACTCTTGGCGGCACCTCGGCATATACCGTTCGGGTTAATAAACCGCTTTCCTCCATATCACGAAGCTGTGCTGTCAGCACTTTTTGTGAAACACTTCCAATGGATTTTTTCAGTTCTCCAAAGCGTTTTGTACCGGGAAGCAAATCACGGAGGATTAAAACTTTCCATTTGTCCCCAATGAGCGTTAAAGTAGTTTCAACTGGGCAGGCTGGTAATTCTTTTGCTGTATTTTGTGTTTTCATTATTATAACCTCGCATAAGTTTCTAATAGATACTTTCGTCTATATTATACTGTATCTTCTGATTATAGTCAAGGTTTCCCAAAATATCAAAAAATTTTTCAAGAATTTTTTTCTTCGGTAAAGAGTTGAAATTCCTTGGTATTACACAATCGTTTCCTTTTGGTAACTATACAATAGTATCTTTCGGGTAACTACGCCACAAAAAAGTGCTTACTTTACAGAAGAAACTTGACCGCATATAATATAGACAAGAGTTGCGGGGAACGGCCGCTCCAAAGCTCAAATGGAAATTAACCATACTGGTGATACAGAAAAGGCTGCAAGTCTGCTTACGGAAGGATATATTCAGCACAACCTCGCATACGGCACAGGCCGTGACGCTTTTGTCGGCTCGGTTGCTTACCTTGCCTCTGCTCCCGTCAAGACCACTGTAAACAATATTCGTGCTTTTGAGGACGGCAACAAAGTGTTCTTGCAGACGGTCTACAATTTTGCTGGTGCAGGCGAACAGGTCGCTTTCGACATCTTCCGCTTTGACGAAAATGGGCTGATTGCTGAGCATTGGGACAATCTTGCCGCCAAAGCAGAACCGAATCCATCCGGCAGAACACAGATTGACGGTACTATGGAGCTGAAAGACCTTGACAAAACCGAGGCAAACCGTGAGGTAGTAAAGAATTTCCTTTACGATGTTATGCAGGGCAAGCGTCCCGAAAAGACACCCGATTATTTTGACGGTGACACATACCTTCAGCACAACACAGGCATTGCCGATGGGTTATCGGGTCTGGGCGCTGCGCTGGCTGCTCTTGCCGAGCAGAATATTCAAATGATCTATACTACGGTTCATCAGGTTCTTGCACAAGGCAACTATGTACTGGCAGTCAGCGAAGGTACTTTCGGCGGTGCTCCTACCGCTTACTACGATTTGTGGCGTGTCGAAAACGGAAAGATTGCAGAGCATTGGGATGTTATGGAAAACATTGCCGAGAAATCTACTTGGCAGAATCAGAACGGCAAATTCTAAAATATGGTTTGCTGAAAAGTAATCTTCGGGGCAAGGTGGAATCCCTGACCGGCAGTTAAAGTCTGCGAACCGCAAAAGCGGCTGACACGGTGAAATTCCGTAACCGACGGTAAAGTCCGGATGAAAGAAGATATGATAAGAAGGCCCCGCAGACAATTGTTTGCGGGGCTTTTCTAAATCCAACTCATATCTCGTAAGGAGAAGTATGAAATCTGTATCAGAAATAGAAAACAACCAATGCAGAACAACCTTTAATGTACGAATGCTTGCAATGACAGCAATGCTTTCTGCGGTATCATTTATCTTAGCTTTTATTGAAATTCCCGTTCCGCTGTCTCCGTCCTTTGCACGGATGGATTTATCGGACTTTCCGGCGCTTATCGGCACTTTTGCTTTCGGCCCGGTTTCCGGGCTTTTGATTGAACTTGTTAAAAACGCCTTGCAGCTTATTTCAACCTCTACCGGAGGTGTTGGCGAGCTTGCTAACTTTCTTATGGGCGGCTCTTATGTGTTCGTTGCAGGGATTATTTATGGATTTCATAAAACAAAAACGACAGCATGGCTCTCCTGTATTATAGCAAGTGTTGTTATGGGGATTGTCGGTGCGGTAACAAATTATTTTATACTACTTCCTGTGTTTGAACAGTTTATGCCTTTAGATCAGGTGATTGCTTCATTTAGCGCATTTATACCGTTTATCAAAACAAAACTGGATGTGGTATTATATAATGCATTTCCATTTAATCTTTTGAAAGGCTTGGTTATCGGCCTTTTCACAATACTGGTTTACAAAAAACTTGCTCACATATTAAAGGGTTTGAAATAAGGAGAGTATCTATGGAAACAAAGGATTATTTCAAATATATTGTAGATGAAATACACACAACAGTTGTGGCAACTGTGGACGATAATGGACAGCCCGTGACTGCCGCTATTGATATGATGGATTATGATGAAAACGGCCTATACTTTCTGACGGCAAAGGGCAAGGGATTTTATGACCGGCTGAAAAAGCGTGAATATATGGCACTTACAGGTATGAAGGGCGAAGATACGATGTCTTGTGTTGCCGTTTCGGTTCGTGGAAAGGTAAAGGAAGTGGGTGCGGTGCTACTGCCCCGTCTGTTCCGGAAGAATCCGTATATGAACGAGATTTATCCTACAGCCGAATCGCAGGAAGCGCTTACCGTATTTCAGCTTTATGAAGGCAGCGGTGAATGGTTTGACCTGTCAAAGAAACCCATAGAGCGTGCGTCTTTCACCTTTGGCGGCGGAAAGACAAAAAGTGACGGCTACTTCATTACAAACGCTTGTATTGGCTGCCGTGCTTGTGAGGCGGTCTGTCCGCAAAACTGTATAGATTTTGCTGAGACGCCTGCGGTGATCCGGCAGAAAAACTGCCTGCACTGCGGAAACTGTATGTCAGTATGTCCGCAAAATGCAGTTATTCGGGAGGTGTAAAAATGACGCAGACAGAAAAACGAATTTATTTAATCAAAGAACTGCTTTCCGAGCAGCCACGATATGCGGGTATGGAAATTCCGAAAAATGAACAGGAACAAAAATACCTCCTGCGCTCTCTTTTCAATATCCGTATGCCTAAAGCTGTCAACGAGGAATTTCTGAAGATTCAGGACGCATACCTGAAAGACGAAACTGAAAAGAAAGGCATTACGGAGCTCACTGACTTACAGCCCATACAGGATAACCTGTACTTATGGCGTGGCGATATTACTACGCTTCGGTGCGATGGGATCGTGAATGCCGCAAACAATCAAATGCTCGGCTGCTTCTGTCCGAACCACGGCTGTATTGACAATGCCATTCACACTTTTGCGGGGATTCAGCTTCGTTTGGCTTGTGCGGAGCTGATGAAAAAGCAGGGACACGAAGAAGAAACCGGCACAGCTAAAATTACCCCTGCATATAATCTGCCGTGTAAGTATGTTTTGCACACGGTCGGGCCGATCATTACGGGACGGTTAAGAGAGAAAGACAACCAACTGCTTGCGTCCTGCTATCGTTCCTGTTTGGAACTGGCAGAGCAGAACGGATTAAAGAGCATTGCCTTTTGCTGCATTTCCACGGGCGAGTTTCATTTTCCAAACGACAAAGCGGCAGAAATTGCAATTCAGACGGTAAAGGAATATAGGAAGCGGACTGGCAGTCAAATGGAGGTGATATTCAATGTTTTTAAGAAAACCGATTATGAAATCTACCGGAAATTACTCGGAACAAATTGAAAAGCTGAAAACAGAAATCGAAACCGCCGATGCCATTTTAATCGGGGCAGGTGCAGGGCTTTCCGCCTCTGCCGGAATGGAATATAGCGGAGAGCGTTTTGAAAAAAACTTTTCAGATTTCCATAAAAAATACGGTATTACCGATATGTACGCCGGTGGCTTTTATCCTTATGATACTTTGGAGGAATATTGGGCGTGGTGGTCAAGGCATATTCTGATAAACCGCTATGATTCAGGTGTTGGAAAGCCCTATACCGATCTGTTGGGGCTGGTAAAGGATAAGGATTACTTTGTGCTTACCACGAATGTTGACCATCAATTTCAGAAAGCTGGCTTTGATAAAAAGCGCCTGTTCTACACGCAGGGTGATTACGGCCTATGGCAGTGCTCCAAAGCCTGCCACGATAAAACCTATGATAATGAAGAAGCTGTACGCAAGATGATCGCCACGCAAAAGGATATGAAAATCCCCACGGAGTTAATACCGAAATGCCCTGTGTGCGGTGCTCCAATGACAATGAATTTGCGCTGTGATGATAAATTCGTGCAGGACGAGGGCTGGTATGCAGCGGCAAACCGCTATGATGATTTTATCCGCCGCCACGAAAATCTGCACATTCTCTTTTTAGAGCTTGGCGTGGGATTTAACACGCCTGTTATTATCAAATATCCGTTTTGGCAGATGACGGCGAAAAATCCCAATGCCGTTTATGCGTGTGTAAATTCAGGGGAAGCGATTTGCCCTTCGGAAATTGAAAAGCAATCAGTTTGCATTAGTTATGATATAAATGAAACGATTAAGAGTATTGATATATAAAGCGAGAAGGTGATACTATCGGACGAATTATTATATTAGAACTGACCGAGCATGACAGTTCTGCATTTGAGGATATTCTTGAATTTATATCACGCCATCCTGATTTGGAGAAATGGAAGCTTCGAGATGAGCCGGTATTATCTCTTCCCGGACTTGAAATAAATCTTGCCCGCAGGAGGATTACAAGTGACGGACGAGAGATTTCATTGACGGCAAAGGAATATGTTATTTTTTGTTTGCTGGTAGCAAATAAAAATCGTGTGCTGACCTATGACCAAATCTATGAAAAGGTATGGGGAGATTTTTCTTCAGGAAATGAAAGGGAAACAATCGGTTTCCATGTTCGTAATCTCCGTAAAAAACTTTTTGATTCCGTCCAAGAGCCAGCTTATCAATTAGAGAGTATTCGAGATGTTGGCTATCGGTTTCAGCATAATTAAAACAATTTTGAACAGCAGTATGTTTCAACGAACTATTACTGTTCTTATTTTGGTGATAATTACCGAGAAAATCATTATGTAGTAAAATATTATTAAATACTTGGATGCGGTGTGCCACAATATAAAAAAATGGGCAAAAGAAAAACAGAGAGATTTATTTCTCAGTTTTTTTACATAGATACTTACCAACATTAGAGTAAGGAAAACCTGCCTTTTTTCTGTATTCGCTCGGCGTTAGTTGGAATAATTTTTTAAATTGGCGACAAAAATAGCCAACATTTTCAAAGCCAGTAGCCTGTGCGATTAGAAAAATACTATTATCTGTATTTGTAAGAAGTCTTGCCGCACGTTTTAGGCGGTAATTCACTAAATAATTTATTGGAGAAGTGTTCAGATATTTATTAAATATATTTAATGCGCTGCTCTTACTTATTGATACGGTTTTTGCAATATCATCTAACGAAATATGATCAGAATAATTTTTATGGATATATTGCATCATAATTTGCAGCTGCGCTGTGGTTCGTGCAGATACTTCTGAAACGGAGGAGTCCTCTTTTATCTCCACATTTTCATATAGCACAGTCCATAGTTTTAAAAGTAATTCTACAGTTTTTATTTCATGGGAATTTGTTGTTTTTTGAGCAGAAAATACTGACAGCAGTAAATTTAGAACAGTATTCTGCCAATTCACATTGGGAGTTAATACAAAACAATCTATATTTGAATTAAGAATAGGCCAAATATATTTCCGGTATATTAAACTTTCTTTGGAAGATAACAAATCTGGCAGAAATACAATATTAGGGATAATGACACTTTCTGACGCTTCAAAACGGTGAATGGCTTTCGTATTTATAAATATGCCCATTCCCGAAGTTAGGACATATCTTTTGCCGCCTACCAGAAATTGAGCCGTTCCTTTTTTAACGAAAACAAATTCAATCTCGGAGTGCCAATGCCAATCTATACAGTGGAAATCAAATTGCCAAATATCCTCTTCATAGTATTGAAACGGATATTCCTCGTTCCCGTGATAAGCAGTTTCTCTTAATGTTTCGTCTGTAACAATTTTGCTATATTTATCATTAATGTTCATCAAGGTTCCTCCTTTTTGGGATATTGTGTAATAATATTGCGATATAGTGGATTCAAATTCAGGATATAATGCGATATAATCTAATTATAGTGCTGGAAAGAGAGGAAGTCAATATGGCTAAAGATTATAAAAAAACATTAAAAGCTTGTTATTTAGGCTTTATTACACAAGCAATCGCTGCTAATTTTGCTCCATTATTGTTTTTGAAATTCCATAACGATTATAATATACCTTTAGGAAAAATTGCCCTTATATCAGGGGTGCTTTTTCTTGCGCAGCTTATTGTTGATATTTTGTGTACGCAATTTGTAGATCGCATAGGGTATCGTAAATGTGTTGTAGCTTCAGAGGTGTTTGCTGCCGCTGGACTGGTAGGGTTAGCCTTTCTGCCTGAACTTTTGCCCGAGCCGTTTATAGGCATTATGATAAGTGTAATTGTTTATGCGTTGGGTAGTGGGTTGATTGAGGTGCTTTGCAGTCCCATCGTAGAAGCTTGTCCTTTTGAACATAAGGAAGCCACTATGAGTCTGTTACACTCATTTTATTGTTGGGGTTCGGTGGGCGTCATACTTGTATCAACAGTTTTTTTCGCAGTTTTCGGAACAGATAATTGGAGATGGCTTGCCTGTGTATGGGCGTTGATTCCGATATATAACGCCTTTAATTTTGCTGCCTGCCCTATCGAACACATTACAGAAGACGGAAAGGGAATGAAAACAAGCAGCTTACTTCGTATCCCGCTATTTTGGATTGCGATTGTCCTAATGATCTGCGCAGGCGCTTCAGAGTTATCTATGGCGCAATGGGCTTCTGCGTTTGCAGAATCGGCTTTAGGACTATCAAAGTCAGTTGGCGATTTGGCTGGTCCTTGTATGTTTGCGGTAACTATGGGGATAAGCCGTGCTATTTACGGGAAATATGGAGAAAAACTGGATTTAATGAAATTTATGCTGGGCTCCGGCGGTCTTTGTCTGATATGCTATATTGCAGCTTCTGTATCAAGCAACCCCGTTATAGGTTTGATAGGCTGTATTATGTGCGGCTTTTCAGTAGGGATTATGTGGCCCGGTGCTATCAGTATATGCTCCAGCCGTATTTCGACAGGAGGAACTGCAATGTTTGCCTTGCTTGCTATGTCGGGTGATTTAGGTGGAATGGTGGGACCAAGTATTGTTGGAGCAATCACACAAAGTTCAAATAATAATTTACAGATGGGAATGCTTACAGGATGCATATTCCCGCTAATACTTATAATATCGCTTCTCATACTGAAAGGTATGCGGAGAAAAGATATAAATAAAAAATGCAAGGAGGACTTACATTATGAATTTTAAATGGTTAAATGAAGGACAAGTTAAAGAGGAAGGGAACAGAATAGAAATGTTTGCCCCGGCACAAAGTGATTTTTTCTTTAATAACGGTACAGTTAGTGAAGAAGGAATTACGCCGGAATCTTTATGTAATGCTCCGTTTTACCACACTGAAATTGCCGGAGATTTCGTTATGCGGGTAAAAGTGTCCCATGATTTCAAAGATACATATGACTCCGCTTCCATTATGGTAATGCAGGATATGAAAAACTGGGCGAAGTCGTGTTTTGAAATGACTGATTTTGGTACGCACGCTGTTGTTAGCGTTATTGCAAGAAACGGGGAATGTGACGACGCAAATGGGTGCAACATTGACGGTAATGAAGTTTGGCTGCAAGTATGCAGATGTGGTAAATCCTTTGCGTTCCATTATTCTGTTGACGGCAAAAAATTCTACATGACGAGATTTTTTAATCTTCCTGTTGGCGAAACGGTAAAAGTAGGACTGTTGCCGCAAGCTCCTGTTGGAAACGGTGGGACAAGGTTTTATACAGACCTCACTTTTGAACAGAAAACAGTAAAAAATATTCGTATGGGTGAATAAACGGCTTTATCGTCCCTAAGAAACAGACTGAAACCTCAAACAGTTTCAGTCCGTTTCTTTTTATATATCATAATGCGTTTTCTTCTCCCCAATCACATATTGCGTTAAGTATTGGAATCAGTGATTTGCCACGTTCAGTTAAACTATATTCCACCTTAGGTGGTATTTGCGGATATTCTTTTCTATGAATTAGTTTATCAGCTTCCAGTTCTTTTAATGTTGCACTTAATGTTTTGTAGGAAATCGCTTCAATGTACTTTTTCATTTCATTAAATCGGACAATGCCAAATTCTGCTAAAACATATAATATGGTCATTTTATATTTTCCGTTAATCAATGACAACGTATAGCTAAATCCTGTACTTCTGAAACATTCATTTGAAATAATCCGTTCACTCATTTTACACTTTCCTTTCTGATAGTTTATAACCTTTATGTTAGTATCGCACTTAAATGTGCGTACTTGCTTTTAGTTTCATTCTTGCTATAATGATAATATCTTGTATGGGAAAAGTCAATCCCACAATCAAAGGAGGATAATTTTATGAGCAAAAAAATAGTTGTAATCACAGGCAGCCCCCGTAAAAAAGGAAATAGCTTTGCCATGACAGAGGCTTTTATCAAGGCGGCAGAAAAAAAAGGACATACAATAACCCGGTTTGACATTGCAACAATGAATGTAGGCGGGTGTCGTGCCTGCGAAACTTGCTTCAAAACGGGGAAAGCCTGTTCCTTTAATGACGATTTTAATACCATTGCCCCGGCTATTCAGGAAGCAGACGCAGTAGTATTCTCAACCCCGGTTTACTGGTACTCTATCCCGTCACAAATTAAAGCAGTAATAGATAAGCTGTTTTCATTCTACAATGCAAAGGTTGACCTATCGGGTAAAGAATGTGCGCTGATTTCCTGTTGTGAGGAAAATGATGAATCCGTTTTTGACGGTGTACGTGTTCCGATAGAGCGTTCTGCTGCATTGCTAAACTGGAAAATGGTAGGAACGGTATTAGTTCCCGCAGTTGTCAATGTAGGAGATATTGATAAAACAGAGGGATGCAATCAAGCGGCTGTTTTGGCAGATAAATTTTAACAGTAAATGTCTTAAAAGCACACCATTACAATTAAGATATAAAAAACATAGCAGGGGGCTGATACTATCGGACGAATCATTATATTAGAACTAACCAAGCGTGATGGTCTTGCTTTCGAGGATATTCTATCCTATCTGTCACGCCATCCTGATTTAGAAAAATGGGAACTTCGTGACGAGCCGATAATATCACTACCCAGACTTGAAATTAACCTTGCCCGTAGGAGAATTACAAGCGACGGACGGGAAATTTCATTGACAGCAAAGGAATACGATATTTTCTGTTTGCTGGTGGCAAATAAGAATCGTGTGCTGACCTATGAACAAATTTATGAAAAGGTATGGGGTGACTTTTCTTCGGGAAGTGAACGGGAAACCATCGGTTTCCATGTCCGCAATCTCCGCAAAAAACTTATTGATTCCGACCAAGAGCCTGCCTACCAAATAGAGAGTGTTCGGGATGTCGGCTATCGGTTTCAGTATAATTAAAACAATTTCAAGCAGTAGCCTGTTTTAACGGACTGTTGCTTTTCTTTTGGCTGATATTTTGAGCGTTTCTTCAATGGCTTGCCATAATTTGTGTTAGTGTGACAAATTGCGTTCGCATATTGTCTGAACTTGCGATATTCCTCGGCGTAATCTCGGTTATTTCTCGGCGAAATCTCATTTTTATACAGTATAATTCCTTTATCAACAAATTGGATAGGGGAAAACTGATAATGCCTGTCGGCTTATCCCCGCAAAGGGGATAAAATGAAACGCAGAAGAATTAAACCGACCGGAGTTTTACCCGGTAAAAATCTTACATATCAAGCTTTACATACCGTAGTCCTTCAGGGGATTGCGGTATTTTTTTATTCGACACAGTTTTTCCTATTCAGCCCATACAGGCTAATATATGGCAGTCCTCTACAAAATAACGCACCCGCTGTAAAGTGGGTGCATTTTTTGTTTGTCATAAAAAGAAGGTTTCTGCTATGTCGTGGCACATTTTGTAATAGGCGGCAGACAGAAGTGGTTACACAATTTTTAATCTCGGACAAGCCTTGCTTTGCGGATGATCAAGGCGGCTCTGCCATTTTGAGTAAATGGCAGACCTTTATCGGGAGGTATCCGTGATCTCCGAATTTTTGATTTCACCTTTTATATCAAAAATTCAGGATTTAAGGAGATTACGGAAATGAATGAAATAAATTTAAGCAATCTGAAGGAGCATTTTCAGAACGAGTGTAAGGTTATCAATTTGAAGTATGAGTATGAGGGATACACAGGCGAGGAACAATGGGCAGTCATTACAGAACTATCCGAAAAAGAATTGTTTGAAAAATATCCTGATATTATATCCCACTACATACCATTCGTGCTGCTGTCCGTTGAACAGGGAAAGGCAGTATATGAGTTCAGGAGAAATGAAAGCAAATTCTATAAGCGCAGCTTAAACAACGAGGACGCTTTTGGATATGACGATGAGCTTATAGGAATATTCCATTCTGAGGTCGTTGTTCCCAGCTTTGTTGAGCAGCAGATAACAGAGGAATACGAAGAAAATCGTTATCAGTTGAAGATGAAGCTGATGGACAAGGCTCTTTCAAGTCTTACCGAAAAGCAATACAAATACCTCATATCCCGGTATGTTGCAAATAAAAGCGCAAGGGAAATTGCCGAAGCGGAGGGTGTATCTCATCAGGCGATTGAAAAGCATTTGAACGCAGCAGTTAAGAAGGTCAAAAAAATATTTGAGGGATTTTTCCGAAAATAGGTTGTCATTTGGCTGGCTCATTCCAAATTAGTGAAGGGGTTGTTTTGAATCCGGATAAAGATTTCCCCTTCACTTAATCTTGGAAATGCGAGGTCAATGCTATGCAAACAGAGAATAAAGAAAAAGTGAAGCGTGGAGAAATCTATCTGCACGACTTTGGGAGTAATGCCGGATCAATTCAGAATGGGATAAGACCTGTTCTTGTGGTGCAATGCGACGAGGGCAATCAGGCAAGCACGACAACGGTTGTTGCGGCTATTACATCAGTTATTAAAAAGAGGTACTTACCCTCACACATTATCTTGGGTGATAAATTTGGGCTGAAAGAGCCTTCAATGGTTATGCTTGAACAACTGAAAACGGTCAATCAGTCCGATCTTGTGGAGTATATCGGATTTGTTGACAGCGAGTATCTGCTCCGCAAAGTTAATTGCGGTCTGAAAAAAGCACTTGGTTTATGGGTGGATAAGCCGCAAAAGCATAAGGGAGATATTCGCTGTCTTTGTCCTGCCTGCTTACAGGCATATAAGGATACACGGAATTATATTGTCAGGCGGCTTGATCCGCTGGCTTCCAAAAGGGAGAAATGCGATAAGTGCGATAATATGGGCTGGGATTATATCATTTGTGAAAGACGCACTCCTACCGGGGATAAGGGGGTGCAGGAATGATGAGTGATGATAAGAAGGCAAAGCAGCCCAAATATGAAGTTCCGTTGTGGCACAAGACGAATCTTTCTATTGAGGAAGCCGTTGCTTATACCGGGATTGGCAGAGACAAATTATATGAAATGACAAGCCGGGATAATTGTCCTTTTGTCCTGTGGATTGGAAATCGAAGATTGATTAAACGGCAGGTCTTTGATGAGTACATAGCGAATATGTACTCAGTATAACGGAGTTGTCAAGTCTGCGATGAGCCAGTTCGCATAATTGGCTTATCGCAGCTTTTTTCTTATGATGTACTCAGCAAAGGCAAGGAGGTACAACTAATGGAAAGTAAAAATGAAAATGCCATAGCCGAAAAAATTCAAGTCCCATTATGGCATAAGATGAACCTATCAATAGACGAAGCAGTTTTGTATTCAGGTATAGGCAGAGCAAAGCTCTATGAAATAACTAACAGAGAGGATTGCTCATTTGTTTTATGGATAGGAAACCGCAGAGTTATCAAACGAAAAGCATTTGAGGAATATATGGAAAAAGCTTATTCCATTTAGGACAATATGAAGTGACCCCACATTTGCAACAACGTGGATTTACCTGTATA
>ERZ777305.997-NODE-997-length-40110-cov-2.755012_pt1 | contig 40110 bp, 41 predicted proteins | sample MGYA00374965_ERZ777305 | MGnify/ENA primary metagenome ERZ777305 (study PRJEB29328, sample SAMD00013331) | mouse gut metagenome | study: EMG produced TPA metagenomics assembly of the Metagenome analysis of fecal microbiota from mouse which was promoted... | reverse complement strand
TTATCCTGATTCGTCACAACTTCTTCGCCAACCATAAACAGCTTCTGAGATATCCAGCCATTGAAATCCGATTGGATCATTGTCTGGTTAACTGAGCATCCATACTTACCGTAAATTTTGGCAATGACATTGAAGAAAATACTTTTACCGGTACCTTCTCGTTCGCCATAGATCATTAAGCCGGACGCCATCTTGGCACCCGGATGCTGCAGAGGATAGGCAAGCCAAGAAGAAATCCAATTAAAAATATTTTCGTCTTCGCCGCAAATCTTAAAGAGGTGTTCGATCAGGAGATGACACTTACTCGTATCGTACGTTGGAACCAGAGGCCAGCCCTCAAACATAGAAATCGAGCCTTCAGGGACCTTTTTAGGGTTCGGTTCAAAAATGAGCTGTTCCGGCTGAATGATTCTTCGGTTTCCAAACAGTCCTTGCAGCCACGATGAAACGAGTCTGCTGCCGTAGTACTGTTTGATAAATGAGATTTTTGCCAGGCGGTGATAAACGAGGTCCCAACAAGTGTCCGTGTTGTCAATCGCAACGTAGCGATCAGCCAGTACTCGGAGAATCGTCTTGTTGTTTTCCGTAATCTCGTTCGTCTTGGAGGTGCTTCTACCCCTTTTTGACGCCCTCACGGGCGTCGCAGACGAATACTCGAGCTGTTCGCGAACAGCATTAATGCCTTCTTCAGAGGCGAGATCGTTGAAATCCGTGCCCCATGTCTGCTGATTTGAAAACCTAGGAATGAACACGCAGGCGTTAACTCTAGCCGCGGCAATGTTGGCCTTGACGACGCCGGTGTTGTTCAGAGAGCGATGAGAGGGACGTGTTCTGTCGCCGATCCACTCCTCATACTCGACGCACGCTTCTCCGTCCTTTTTTGACCACCACGCTCGCACACGGCCGCCGTCAAAACATTGATCCTGAGCGGCGCTTCTGGATGAGTGCACATGCAGATCGATGCCAAATCTTGAGGCGCATTCCTCGCGCAGTTTTCTCAAATAGTGGGCGTCATTGTCCGCAGCGATACAGATTTTTGAGTCAGGGTATTTGGCCCTCAGCGTTTCCGCAACAGGCAGCAGGTTGCCAGCAGAAAAGGCGACGATGACCGGTTGGCCGACTGCCTCAAAAATTGAGCATCCTGTAGCCCAGCCCTCGGTTAAAAAAATGACCTCCGGTTTCTCGGGCAGAGTCCCCAGAACTGCAAACGAGCCTTTAGTTTCAGTTCCTGAGAGGAATTTTTTCTGAAATGTTCGCTCCCCCTCGGCAGTATCATCAGGGAAGATTGTCTGCAGGCCGACGAGCATCTCTTCTTTCCACACAGGAACTAAGATTTGATTACGTAACTGGCGAGCTCCGATCGGACGGATTTTTTTTGATCTCACATACGGATGAGAAGCGGATACGGAGTCAGCTGCCCTTTCCCACATCTTTGCGGCTTTCTCTCGGGCAGATTTACGACGCTCTTCGAGCGCCTTATCGATAACCTCCTGATCGGCCTTTTTACGGCTTTCAAGCTCTGTCCACTCTTCGCGAGTCCAGCCCTTCCTCGAGTGTTCGATTTTGTAGGTTTGGCTGCCGATTCCAAAAGTACCAAAATAATAGATTTTGCCGTTTGACAGCGATTGCTCCCAAATTCCATACCAGGCATCCTTTCCGCGCTTGAAATTTGAGTTATTGGGCTTGAATCGCCTCCAATTCCGACCGTTGACGATCAGGTCATGACCAGGCGGCAGATCAATACCGACTGCCGACATCTGTTCTTCAATTTCTCTGAGATTGTGAGCCATATCAGACCTCGTTTAGACCTCATTATTTTTAAAAGGGTGCGGACCTGAGCGATGGAGGAGGTCTATTCTCCAGCCGTTGCAATCGGCCGCCGTGTCCGCATTGATCGGTATAAAAACAGTTAAGAGGCCTTCCCCAAAGCGTGAGAAAATAAAGGTTCCAAACTAAATTTCAAAACGCTAGGGAGAAGGCCATGGAAAGCGATAAATTGGTTGAAATACTGAAATTTCTGTTGGGTAAATGCACTGTGGTTTTTAAATTTCTTACTAATGCAAGAGGACCGAGCCGTACTACCCGGAAGTCTTCTTCGCTGTAGGCTCTGAACCAGAGAAGTACTACCCAGGAAAGCAGGCGCCGAACCCGTACTTGAAAACCATTACTCTCGTTAAAGACGGCGCGCCCGCATACGAACTTTTCTTTGTAGACGCCGAAGGAAAAGACTTCATTGAGTTCACGATTGACGAGGGCAAAAAAGCGAGTTGGTTTCAAGTTTCTCTCAAATGGCGGCAATCGGTGGTTTAGATAGTTCATAGCAATCTCACAAGTTCATCCAAAACCAACCAATCGCATAGATGCCGCCGAGAAACAGGGCGACATACCAAATTAACGACAGCACCAGCGTCATCAGAATTCCGATTACGGTAAAAATTTCGTCCATAACTACCTCTCCAGATACACGAGCGCTGCGCTCAGAGCAATAAACAGCACAAGCAGCACCAGGCAAAATTTCATCGTGCGCTCTAACGAATACGAGCCATTGATGCGATCCAGTCGACGCGCATCCAGCTCCTGCAAGCGCCTCTCCAGGCGTCTGCCTGCTTGGGTTCTTTCTTCTTCTGTCATTCGTTTTCTCCGAATTCGTTTTCGTCTACCGAAACGGTCTGCTGTCTGTGCCATGTTTGATCGTGAAGTCAAGTGCTGTTATTTTTTTCGGGTTTGATCTATTAATCTCCACGCTTGTAATGATGGATACTCTTTTCTTAAAAGCAGTCCAACTACTCTCGGGATACCTCTTCTTTTCCAATTGCTGATGCAGCCTGAAGTAACTCCTAACTTCAACTGAATTTCCTTATGCTCTATTTCTTTGAGGATTACCTGAGCTTCTATTGCTGAGATTTTTTCGCTCATATTAACCATTGTTTGTATTTACATAAATACATTAACACCTGTTTAAATTTTGGTCAATCAACTGTTTTAAACATTTGTTTTAACCTTCTAAAAGAGGTGTCTATGAATCTTGCTGAAAGAATTAAACTCGTTCTGAACGAAACTGGATTAAATAAAACTCAGTTTGCAAGCAGAATAAAGGTGACTCCGGCAACAGTTGCCTACTGGTGCTCTGGTAGAACCAAACATCTGCGAGGCGATTATGCGTCAAGAATTAGCCGTGTCTTTGGTTATGCGACTTTTTGGCTATCAGAAGGGCAAGGTCCAAAGTTAATTAATAACGAATCAGGCTTCCCTTTAGTTTCAGCCCTCGATACGGAAAAAATTCCTCTCATAAAAATTGAAGATGTGGAGGATAAGACAAAGTGGAAAAGCGACTCGTTCATTCTTACGGATTTAAAAATGAGCAGTGATGCTTTTTCTATTGAAATTACTGACACTTCAATGTCTCCAATCTTTCAAGTCGGAGATCGAGTGATTTTTGATCCAGGCTTAGTCCCTAAACCCGGCGACTTTGTCATAGTTCGAGTAAAAAATGAAATCCCTGTTTTTAGAAAACTCAAGGTTCTCGGTTTTTCCTCTGATCTAACGCCGATCTTTGAATTTCTCCCGTTGAATAATGATTTTCCTCTATTTCAATCTAATCAGATAGAAACGAAAATTTTAGGTGTTATGACAGAGCATCGACGGTATCGAGCAAAATACTAGTTAGTTCCTTAAAAACTCCTTCTGCTATTACCAGCATGAAGGAGTTTTTTATATCTTTTACGTTCTATGTTGACATAAAATTAACAGTTGTTTAAATTATATAGCATTAACGATTGTTAATTATTTTCATGTCATGTCAACATATACTCCATTTATCTTCTTCTCAGAGTCGCAGGCCATTGCGTTTTCTGAAGCTGCCAGAACGCTGCTGACGTGGGCCGGCGCTAACTACCCCGCAACATTTTTCCATCTCGCTCGCGAATACATCGCGCGCATTGAATCTCCAGATCACAAAATTCCACTCGATGATGCCCAGGATTTACTGGCGCTGCTCGGCACCTGCTGTATGACAACTCAGCATGCACAGCCAACCAGAACGCTCTGGAGCGACTGTGTCCGGATCCTGTCGATAAAAATCGCAAACATGATGGTTGATTTGGAACCTTAATTATCCCACCTAGCAGCCGGGAAAGACCGGCACTTAAGGTCTTATATAAATGAAAAAACTCCACGAGATATTCAACAACGCGATCGAGGAGATGGCTGCAAAAAACAGCATGAAAACCGGAACCAAAATCGCCAAATTATCCCTGGCCACAACTCTCGTCCGCAAAAACGACCGGAACGAGCGCGTCGAATCAACCGAGTGGCACCGAGTGACGTTTTTCGGACGACTGGCCGAGATCGCTGAGCAATACCTAATGAAAGGCTCCAGTTGCTATGTCGAAGGCCGACTCAAAACCGACCGTTGGGAGGATTCAAACGGCCAGACACATTATTCAACACAAATCATTGGTGAAACGCTGCAATTACTAGGCAGCAATATGCGGAGGTAATTATGGATAGGAACTATCGAATTTTTGAAAGAGTCAAGAATTCATTAAATCAGAATCGGAAAAATCTTTCTCCCGAGGATTTGGAGGTTGTGAAATGCATCTTTGCCGCCCTGGTTACGGGAGTGGCCACAGGTAACGAACGGGATACATACAGCACCGCCTCCAAATTGTTAAAAATCGCAGAAAACTTCGGGTTTATCAAGAATCCGCCTTCTTGCGATTAGGTTGTTTTGGTTTCCAGATAAAGCAATTGATTATGAAAACAAGCGAAAAATACACATTCATCCTCAGCGAACGAGAGGCCGGCATTGTTCTGGCAGCGCTCGAGTTCGTTCTGAAACTATGGGACCTTGTTCCGTTTAGAGACGAAAAAAGTGAGCTAGCAGCAGTCAACGCTTTAGCTCATCGTCTTATGACTGAGGGACGTCAGATGAAAACGGAGCTAGAGGAACGCAATGCTCAGTGACTACAAAAACTCCGTTCACATTGTCATTGACATTGAGACTCTCGGAACTCGCCCAGGATGCCCAATCCTCTCAATTGGTGCGGTCAAAATGTACAACGGAATATTAGAGTGGCAACAGGAGTTTTTCGCCTCACTGGGATCAAACGCCAGACTCGGATTAAACGAGATCGGAGTGGAAACACTGCGCTGGTGGGAGGAAAAACACCCGGAGCAATTCAGGAGACTGCAGGCCAATAGCGAAAACCGAGAGCTCTCTGACGCGCTGGAGGATCTGAATCAATTCTGTAATCCGATAGTGCAGAAGACGGCTCCTCACTATTTTTGGTCCAAACATCCACATTTTGATTTTCCGATTCTCGAGGCAGCGTACGAGGCGATTGGAAAACCGCCGCCCTGGAAATATTGGCAAATCCGCGATATTGCCACCCTCGAGGACAAATTGTTTACCACGCGGGAGCCGGAATTAAACAACCACGACGCATTGTTGGACGCAATCAACGAGACAAACGTTCTCATTGACGCAGTCTGGGGAGACAAAAAATGATCATTAGTTTTGAATGTACAGATCAGGACGCAGTGCGTATCCAGAAGTGCCTCTGGCACGGATTTCATGATCTCTGCGATGGCGGATTCAACGGAGAAAGTGAGGTCTGCGAGTATCAGGATTCATGCAACATCCTCGACCAAGCGCTCCGTGAAGCCGATCGCAAAGAAAAATCATCCGGTGGAGGTATCTACATCACAGAGAAAGATGCTTACTGGATTCTCGGACTGATGAAACGAGTTGAGCGAGCAGTGACTGAATTATGTGGAAAGGACTCTATTGCGTGGCAGGACGGCCCTAAGAACCTTCAATACTATCTAAAAGCAAGTCTGCAGGTGCGAGAAAAATGCAGAAAAGACCACAAGACGGAGGCGAAAAATGATTGAGAAACTCACATTCCCAGAGGCTGCCAAGTATTTACAGATCTCCGTCAGCACGCTGGAGAATTATGTAGCTGGCGGTTATTTCAGAAAAATCAACGGAAAACGGATATTTGTCGCTAAAGACTATGGTTTTCCACGCCCGTTCTTACGAGGTGGCGTTCGTTGTTTCAAACGATGCGACCTAGACAAATGGGAAAAGCAGCAGATGTCTGCGTAGACATAGAATAAGGCCCTGCGGGGCCTTTTACAGTTTTAGGCCATTCTTTTCCATAAGCTGTATAAAATTAGCCGCCTCACGAGAAAGAACTGGAGATTTCCTAAATCCAGCGATGACCCTTTCAAACACTTCTGGTTTTAGCATTCCATAGTCTTTCATTTCTCCTTTAACAACCCTATCTTCTAACTTCAGGACATTCAAAGGGATGGCTCGCTGATAAAGACAGAAACTTTTATGCTTTATAAAATCGTGATCACCAACATTCAAAATACATGAGTCATCGTTACTTGGTGAGAACTCGTACCAACTGGAGACATTCACGCTCAAAATAGCTTTAGTTCCGGTGACACGGTAGAACATCGGTTCACTGCAAAGAATGATTAGGTGATCACTAAATCCCGAAACTCCGTAGACGGTTCCGCCACGAATTGCTGTATAACTCATGAGATCAGATCAGCAATTAATTTGTCATATTCATCCTGCTCTTGCAGGGATTTCATGATTGCGTCGGTTTGTCGTTGATCCCGACCGTGATTCCTCAAAATATCTTCGATTTTAAGCGGCAACCTAGATCTCCCAGGATTTTGCCACTCGGGACAATGTTCACAGGTATGAGTCAGATCTACCAAGTCAAATGCATCATAACGACCATACTTCTCATAAACCCTATCAAGGATCTTAATTGCTGCATCACTTAAGTGGTCGAAAGAATTTATGGTGAAGTCCCCCTTCTTAAGAGAGAACATGTTTTGTGCATTGCATTCAATCCATTTTGACCAGTAAGGATCTAAGTCTATTATGTGGAATCTATCTAACGTGTTGGAAAGGACCGGCCCATACGGTAATGAAAACAGTTCATCTCCAGTAAGTCGGCTCCCATGACTTAAAAGAAACTCTCGCTCGGAAAAGTACATAAGTTTCATGATCTTGATGTACTTTACTGGTCGCTTCGCCTTCCAAAGGAAGTAAGCCGCAACTTGAGCTGCTGTCTGCTCCTTGTACATATACCTCCTCCCTTTTTAGGAATGAAAACAACAAAACCACAATACAAAATTAGTTAGTTTTGCATTGTTTTGCAATCAACATTTTAGACTGTTATGGGCTCTCATAGACTTCTTTGAAACAATAAGTTGCCCATTCGTTCATCATTTCCCTGCGGCGCTTGAAGTGTTCGTTTCTCTCGTACGCTCCGTTATAAATGTCCTTCACCTTATGATGCAAACAGAGTTCTGCAATTCTTGGATCAAAGCGCCTATCGTTTCCTAAAGAATCATCTTGAGCCCACGTTCTGAAGGTTGCTCTGGCGACACCGTGCAAGGTTGGTCGTACCGATTTTCCCAACTTTGCGGTCTGCGCTGCATCGATCCAGTCCTTCCCTGAATCTTTAATAAGCCGGGAAACCATACTGTCAGACAACGCTCTTCCCAAACTATTTTGAAAGATCAGTCCCGACGCATTATCCGGTTTGAAGCCTTCCAGCCAATTAATCACAATTTCCGGAAGCGGTACGATGAGAGAACCGTTTTCAGACATTTTCAACTGTTCAGGCGGAATAACCCATTCTCGATTCTCAAAATCAATCTGCTCCCACGTTGCCAAACGAGCAGTTCCGGAGCGAGTTGCAGTGAGTACGGAAAACAAGAAACAACGGCCTGAAGCAGTATCTCCAAAACGGTCATAAATGCAGCGAAAAAGAGACGGCAGCTCCGCAACGGAGATAGCGCCTCGATTTTTAGTGACATGTCTCTCTCGTGGCAGCAAATACTGAAGAGGGCCGGTCCTATCTGCGGGATTGGAAATCGAAGTTAAATTTTTAGCAATTGACCAATTAAATACTTGACGGGTAAACCTCAAGCAGCGATCTACCGTATCCGGCATATGCCAAATCGGCTGAGCAATCGAAGCGACCAATGCCGGCGTTACCTCATCCAGAAAACAATCCCCTATCACCGGAAAGACATACATTCGCATACGGCCATTAAAAACTTTATGAGCCTTATCCAACTCCTGCCAATTCCCTACTTCGATATTCCAGGCAGCGAATTTTTCTGCCGCTTGACGGAATGTAAGTCTGGTTGGAGACTCTCCGGTTGATTTTTTTCTTTCAATAGACGCTAGAAATTCCTCGTCGTTCATACCAGAGAGCTGAGCAGCGCTTTTTCGTGCCTCAGCAATTGAAACCTTAGGGTATGAGCCAAGAGCAACCTCTCTTGCTTTACCCGAACAATATCGTCGAAAAATCCAGTTACGATATTTTCCTCGGACTCGAAAACACAAACCGGGAGAGGCTGCATCTGTATACTTCCCATTCGGCAGCTCACAATCCAGCGCTTTAACCGTAAACCTCATTTCTCTACCCCCAAAATTTCCCCTAAACAATTTTATATTTTTTTTCTATTGTTTTAGTTTATTTTGAAAATTTAGAACAATAAAAAAAATCCCTGAAGACGTAGCATCTTCAGGGGTTTTCATCGTTTTTTATATTGGTTTACGTTGTTTTCTATTGTTTTCGTTTATGGTGTTTTGGTGGCCCCAACAGGACTTGAACCTGTGACCAAGCGATTATGAGTCGCCTGCTCTAACCAACTGAGCTATAGGGCCTTCCGGAAGTTAAGAATCGCTTCCGCCTTCCATGAAGCTCTTAAGTTTATCAGATCTGCTCGGATGACGCAGTTTCCTCAAAGCCTTGGCCTCGATCTGACGAATTCTCTCACGAGTCACGTCAAACTGTCTACCCACCTCTTCCAAGGTGTGATCCGTGCTCATCTCAATGCCGAAACGCATTCTCAGCACCTTCGCCTCTCTCGGGGTAAGGGAGTCAAGAACCTCTTTGGTAATCTCGGTAAGACTGGACTGCTGCGCGGCTTCCGCAGGCGCAACGGTTCCAACGTCTTCAATGAAATCACCAAGATGAGAATCCTCATCATCACCAATCGGCGTTTCCATTGAAATCGGTTCTTTTGCGATCTTCAGGATCTTTCGAATCTTGTCCTCCGGCATATCCATCTTCTCAGCCAAAACCGCAGGATCAGGCTCAACACCGGTCTCCTGGAGAATCTGACGTGAAATTCTGTTCATCTTGTTAATTGTCTCAATCATATGAACAGGAATACGAATCGTTCTGGCCTGATCGGCAATAGAACGCGTAATCGCCTGACGAATCCACCAAGTCGCATAAGTTGAGAACTTATAGCCGCGGCGATATTCAAACTTGTCAACAGCTTTCATCAAACCGACGTTGCCTTCCTGAATCAAATCCAGGAACTGCAGACCGCGGTTGGTGTACTTCTTCGCGATAGAAATCACCAGACGAAGGTTGGCTTCCGTCATCTCGCGTTTTGCCTTGCGGGCTTTTGCTTCACCGGTCGCCATCTGGTTATAGACGTCTTTCAGATCTTTCAGAGGAAGCGTCACAGAATTCTGAATATCCGCAAGCTGCTGCTGAAGTTGCTGAATTTCAGGAAGCTTTCTCTTCACTTCGGCTGCGTAAGGCTTGTCACTGTCGGCAATCGCCTGAGTCCAGGCTTTATTGGTTTCATTTTCCAGGAATTCCTTAAGGAAAAGCTCTCTGGGCATCTTGGCGCGATTGACAACAACATCGTAGATTCTGCTTTCGTACTTACGAACGGTCTCTACCTGATTCTTCAGCATCGTGCACAGACGTTCAACCGTATTGGCAGTGAAACGAAGCGACAGGAGCTCTTCCTGAATTCCGTCCTGAGCCTTGATGAAAGCCGGTGAACGATAGCCTTCAGCCTCGTAAGCACGCTTCAAGTCATCATAAAGCTCTTTGCAGTGATCAAGCTTAGCCAGCACAACCGTCTTCAGTTCGTCGATCTGACCGGCTGTCATACCGGAAGCGCCGATATCAGTACTTTCGTCATCGTCAGCAACCTGCTCTCCGGCCTCTTCATCAAGACCGTCAACCAGACCGTCAACGATCTGATCAATCTGCATAGTGCCGTTGCGAACCTTCTCCGCGTCTTCCAATATCGCAACAATGGTTGTCGGGCAGCCGGAAATCGCATGAACCATGTGTTTCAGACCATCCTCAATACGCATAGCGATTTCGATTTCGCCTTCACGGGTCAGCAGTTCAACCGAGCCCATCTCACGCATGTACATGCGGACAGGGTCGGTTGTACGGCCAAATTCACTGTCCACCGTAGCAAGAGCGGCTTCCGCTTCTTCTTCAGCGGCATCGTCGCTTGCTGTCGGAACAGAATCACCGATCAGAAGATCATCCGCTGTCGGAGCCTGTTCATAAACCTGAATACCCAGGTCGGCAAGTGTCGAAATAATTGAATCAATCTGATCGGAATCAACGATGTTGTCCGGCATGTGGTCATTGACTTCAGAGTAAGTCAGATAACCACGCTCCTTACCCATACGGATAAGAGCCTTTAACTTGTTCAGACGAGTTTCTTTGTCGTCTTCGACGTGATTGGCATAGCTGCGGTTCAAAGCTTCTTTCATCGCTTTGTCGCGGGCTTTGCCTCTGCCTCGAGTCGACGCGGGAGGAACATAAGACTCGGCAATGGCGACTTCTTCATCAATAGAATCGTCGTCAGAATCGCCGACTAAATCGTCTTCATTGTGTTTGTGTTCCTGTTTCGGCTTACGACCCGGACGACCGCGTTTGGCGGCAGGTTTAGCTGCGGCCTTTGTTTTGGCTGCCGGTTTTGCCTTCTCTGCTGCGGCTTCTTCTGTTTCAGCAGTTTTCTTCGCAGCCGTCTTCTTTGTCGTTGTCTTCGACTCAGCTGCGGCTGTTTTCTTCGCTGCTGTCTTTTTTGCGGCAGGTTTCTTAGCCGCAGGTTTTTCTTGAGCTGCTGTTTCAGCCTTTACCTCGGCTGTTTTGGCCGCAGTTTTCTTTGCAGCGGCTGTTTTCTTTGCTGCCGTTGTTTTGGGCTCTGTCTTAGCGGCTGCAGAAGCCGTTTTCGCGGCCGCTGTTTTCTTAGCCGCCGGAGCCTTCTTGGCCGGTTCGGTCTTTACCGTCTCTGCCGGAGCTGCGGCAGCTGCTTTCGTCTTAGCAGCGGCGGTCTTGGCAGGAGCCTTTTTAGCTGCGGCAGCTTTAGTGCCGGTCTTCTTCACTGTCGCGGCTGCGGCAGCGGTTTTGGTTTCTTTCTCAACAGCGGACTTTTTTGCTGTTGCTGTCTTTTTTACTGCAGTTGTAGTTTTTTTGGCAGTTGCCATCGTTCAACCCTTTTGATGTTCCCATCAAAATGAAATTTCGCGCTGAAGAAACGCAAAAGCCCCTATAATGCACTTCGTCATTACACAGGTTCACATTTATTCGCACGAAAAACCGGAACGAGAAGAGCACGGGCTTTCGTCATAGAGTGCGGCGCTTTTCGCCGATCTTCCCTTCTAACCTCTTCAGCAATCCGGTGTCTTTTAAACGCCTCCGATCTTTCCACGATCTCCTGGGCGTATAAACAATGTTACCGACAAATCGGTGCCTCGATTGTATCATTACCTGCAACTAGTACTTCCACTTATTCGTGAAAAACTGTGCCGAATAATCCCGAAAATGGGAAGAAGAAATAGAAAAAGCGCCGTCACCACGCAGGTCTGAGGAGCCCCGATTGTCGCAACCGGAACCGCTCCGGCAATCGACCACGGCAGAAGCGGAGGAATCACGATCGCAGTATCTTCAAGACTGATCGCCATCTTTTGTCTATCCGGTTCTATCTTTTTGCAAAGCTGTTCTGTAAGGATCACCGCAAGCATTTGATTGCAGGAAATCGCCGCAGTTAGAAATGCGGTAAAAACAATCGCTGTGTATTTTCCGCTTCGTGCGGCAAGCGATGCGACAAGCCCCTCGATATGCTTAAGAAGCCCGGTCTGCTCAAAAAGCCCCGCATAGGTGCAGGAAACCATAATGATCAGCGAGACCTGGACCATCGATACGAGCCCGCCTCCGTCCATAAGGCTTCCGGCCTGCGCATCGCGGCACTGATATCCGTAAACCAGCATCTTTGCCGTGCTCATCCAGTCGGCGCCCTGCACTGTCATAAAAACAGCCGATGCAGCGGCAATCGAGGCGGCGATTGTTATCTTGATATCCTTCTTCAGGGCGACCAGCCCAAACATGACAAAAACCGGAATCAGCAAATACCAATTCAGAACAAACTCTCGTGACAAAACGGAGGAAATATCAACGGAAGCGGACTTTGTGTCGGAGAAAAGACCAACTGCCAAGTAAATCAGAGAGCTGACCGTAAAGGGGAGCCAACCGGTCTTGACCATCAGCGCCATATTCTTATACAGGTCCGTCGACGTCACCAAACAAACCAGCTGAGCGCTTGTCGACACGGGAGAACATCTATCTCCGGTAAAGGCTCCGGCAAGGACCGCGCCTCCGGCCCATAGAGGAGAAACACCCATGGAAACGCACATCGTCATCGTTACCACGCCCATGGTGGCAGCCGTACCGAAGGAAGTGCCAATGAGTATACTGAGAAGCGCATTAAGCAAAAAAGTTGAAAAAAGGCAGACCTGAGGCGTCACGACTTCGGACGCATAGCTCACTAGAAGAGCGACGGTTCCGGAAGCTCTCCACGAAGCCGTTAATGCGCCAATTAACAGCATGACGATAATAATCGTCGAAACCTTCTTCACACTATCAAGCGAAGCCTTGAGAAGGACCTTAGCCGACGAACCCTTCAGAAGGCCGAAAAGGAAAAACAGCAAAAAGCCAAACAAGAGCGCATATACAATCGAAAAACCTGTCGCAAGACAGAGAATCAGAACTGCAATAAATAATCCGAGAACACCAAGCTCCATTTTTTTACCTTGTTCTAAACGTCAGTTCCTCGTTAATTTTTCTGTCAGTATCTCTTATTTCCTGGCTCAGCTGCTTATTGACGCCAAGCAGTGACTGGAAAAGCTGACGCTGCTCCTGTGTCAGCGAATTACCTGAACACAGCGCCTTTCGCTGCTGCTCCACCTTTTCAAATTCAATCTGCAGAAATATTCTTTTGGTTTCCAGTCGAGCAAGACTTAAAGGTGTGCGCAGAGTTCTGCCTCTTTCAGAAGCGCTTTTAATATCCTTATCTTCGCCGTCAGCAAGCAGGAGTGTCTGGAGAATATTTCTGATTTTCTCCATCTCGGATTCAAACACTTCCTCCTCTGAGGGAGACGGAAGTCCGCCAAGAGAAGACAGAAGCGAATCGCCGTTATCATCTTCCTGACATATCTTCTGCAGTACCTTAAAAATTTTATCTGACGGTCCGAGTTCTCCGGAACTGAGATGCTCGGTAGCAGCCCCCTCAAATTCCAGAGCGAGTTGGGGATAGCGCAGAAAATTCCGCAAAAGCACAAGGATCGGTGTCTCAGGTTTAGGCGGAAGCGTCTTACCCGAACTCGGGGTATTGAATCTTTGCGCACCGAACCCGCCTTTGCCGAATCGGGCTGATGCGCCGTTTCTGAAACCGCTTGGTCTCGGAGCGATCGGCGCGACTTTTTCAAATCCGAAATAGCGTGCCAGCTGATCTGTATCTTTGTATCCGGCAGCCGTTGCAATTCGTTCAATCAGTCCGTCGCGCAGCAGCACGCTTTTTGTTTTACGAATATAAGGAGCGGCCGCATCGAGAAAAGCACCCTTGTCTTCAAGAATAGACAAATCCAACCCTCGGGAGGTCGATTCAATTAAATAACTCGATAAAGGCAGGCCCTGAGATATCAGCTTCTCAAACGCTTCCGGACCCTGATTTTTCACAAGGCTGTCCGGATCTTCTCCTTCCGGCAGGAAGACAAACACCGCTTTCTGAGCGTCTTCCAGAAGCGGAAGACAAATATCCATCGCGCGCAGCGCCGCCTTACGACCGGCCGTGTCGCCGTCGAAAGAAAATATAATGTGGTCCGTCATTTTCAGCAGACGTTCCACATGTTCGGATCGTATCGCCGTCCCCAACGGAGCGCAGGACTCCCCGAAGCCGGCCTGCGAAAGCTGAATGGCGTCCATCTGACCTTCAACCACAATGACGCGTTTCTTTTCCTGAATGCTTCTTCGCGCTTCGTAGAGGCCGAAAACTTCTTTGCCTTTAGTAAAGATCGGGGTGTCGCCTGTGTTGATGTACTTAGGCTCCTCGCCAATCATGGTTCGGGCGCTAAAGGCGATAATTTGTCCGCGAATGTTGCGGATCGGGAACATCAGACGGTTTCTGAAGAAGTCATAAAAACTGCCGCCGTTCCCTTCTCTTTGCAGCCCGGCGTCGATCAGCAGTTTTCTGTCATCAGGGGAAAAGACCGAGTCAAGGTTATGCCAGCCGTCGGGCGCAAAACCGATGCCGAATTTTTCAAGCGTTTCATCTGTCAGTCCTCGGTCTTTGATGTACTTTTGGGCCGCGGAATTGTCCAGGAAGCGATTACGGTAATACTTCTGAGCCCTTTCCATGATATCCGTGAGTCTCGGTTTCTCCGGATTTCGGTTGAAAGTCGATTTACCGTCATAGACAACCTTCACTCCGCATTCCTGGGCAAGCTTCTCCACAGCGTCCGGGAACGGAAGATTCTCGTACTTCATAATGAAGCCGATCGCGTTGCCGTGTTCTCCGCAGCCGAAGCAATGAAATATCTGCTTATCTCTGCTTACTGAAAAGCTCGGGCTTTTCTCGTTGTGGAAAGGACAGCAGGCCCAGCCGTTTGCACCCTTGGACTGCAGCGGCACTCGGCGGTTCACAACCTCATAGATATCCGCCCGTTCCAAAAGCTCTCGGATGAAGGTCTGCGATATCAATTCAAACTCCTATTTTTACCGAGCACCGTGCCCGCAACCTATCGTTTTGACAAAACAAAAAGCCCCGTCGGCGTAAAAACCTTCGAGGCTTTAATTTATGAGATCGGACTTACTGAGTCAGCTTTGCTTTAATCAAGGCAGATACTCTGCCCATATCAGCTTTGCCTGCGACTTTGGGCTTCACCAAGCCCATTGCCTTACCCATCGCAGCCATTCCGCCGAGTCCGGCGCCTGCCAGAACCTCATCGATAACGGCTTCGAGTTCCGAATCTGAAAGCTGAGCCGGAAGGTAGACCTTAAAAAACTCGATCTCTGCAGCCTCTTTTGCGGCCAAATCTTCACGACCGCCTTTAGTGTACTGCTCAACAGAGTCATTTCTCTGCTTAATCAGCTTTGCGATAATCTGCTGGATCGCGGCGTCATCGGCAACGATCTGCCCATCCACTTCTTTCTGTTTAATTGAAGAAAGAAGCATACGCAAGGCACTCAGTTTTTCCTTCTCATGAGCGCGCATCGCGTCGCGCATGTCAGAAGTGATCTGATCCTTAATACTCATAGCCTTCTCTCAATAAAACTCACTAAAAGCCGATTAGTACAGCTTCTTCGGGAGCATCATGCTGCGAAGACGCTTGTAGTGACGCTTGATAGCGGCAGCTTTTTTGCGCTTGCGTTCAGCTGTGGGTTTTTCATAAAACTCACGAGCGCGGAGTTCTGTCAGGAGACCGCTCTTTTCGATCGTGCGTTTAAAGCGACGAAGAGCGACTTCAAAAGGTTCGTTTTCTTTAACACGGATTGTGGGCATCTAGCACCTAAACTTAAAAAACTGTTTAAAAGATTACTGTGAGTATGCGTTGAGCAAAAATACGCTCCCATACTCGAAAGAGGACAATTCTAATGCATTTTTAATTTCTTTGCCGCAACAACCGTCCGAAAAGTAACAATATTTGAGCAGTATGAAGGCAGAAAGCGCTCTGTTTTTATGTGCAAAATGGGTTGAAAGTTCCGATGTTCACTTCCTCGGCCGCCAAAATGTACGGCAGTCACTGAATTAGGAGCGTCTGATGGATGATTTAAATGATTACTCATGGTGTGCTTTTTATCCCGCTGCCGCTAGAGCGCTTTGTTCCTATCAAAACAAACGGGCAGCCCTGCTTAAAGAACTCTATGAAGCGCTGCCTGCGGAAACTGGTTATCTGCATGATCCCGAGCGCAAGCCTCTCAAAGACATTGATCCGTTTTCTGTTTTCGGCATCCTGAATCGACACATCAGTCAGAAGAAAAAGACAGAAACCGCCGAAGCCTTTAAAAGGATTTTCGGCTTAAAAGAGCCGGTTCCGCATAACTACCACGGCATTCCGCCGCTCAGCAATGAAAACTCCATGTTTTTCGGATTCAAAGACGGACAGACTGAGAAAGACATTGACAATCTTTGGCAGTTTTTTATTTCCGTACTTAACGACGAGAGCTGTGTCGGAGTGCAGTTTGACGAGATGACCGCACATCAGTACGGCATTAAATTCAATCTAACCATCGGCATGTATTGGATCCGACCGGAAAAATATTTCCCTTTAGATACTCCGAGCAGAGCGTTCCTTGAGCGTCACGGAATCAAGTGCTCCTCGACAAGCGTCCCGGCCTTTAAGGATTACGAGCAAATCTGTACCGGCGTACGTGACCTTCTCCCAAGCCTTCCGAACAAGCCGAAGAGTTTTGCGCAGGTCACCAGAGGAATCTATCTCTCGCTTCAGAAATAGCGCGTTGGTCTTTCGATCCGACAGCGAGCGTCTTAGAATGTTTGCTGTCTAACTTCTTACATTGATAAAAGAGATGCTGATACTAGGAATTGAATCTTCCTGTGATGAAACCGGGGTAGCGCTTTACGATCCCGAAAAAGGACTGCTTGCCGACGCTCTGCACTCTCAGATCGAGATGCATCGTCTTTACGGCGGCGTGGTACCGGAACTCGCAAGCCGAGATCACATTCGAAGAGTCATCCCGCTCATCAACGCGGTGATGGACAAAGCCGGCAAAAAACCGTCCGACCTTTCCGCCGTTGCAGTTACCGAGGGCCCGGGTTTAGCCGGAGCACTCCTTGTCGGCAATTCTGTCGCGCACGGCATCGGATTTGCGCTCGGAGTTCCCGTGATCGGCATCCATCACTTGGAAGGACACCTGCTCTCTCCGCTGCTGTCGGACAATCCACCGAAGTTTCCTTTTATCGCGCTTTTAGTTTCCGGCGGTCATACCCAGCTCATGGAAGTCAAAGGGCTCGGTGAGTACAGCGTCATAGGAGAGACGCTTGACGATGCGGTCGGCGAAGCCTTTGACAAGACTGCTCAGGCGCTTGGCAAGGCTTATCCGGGCGGTCCTGCAGTCTCGGCAATGGCGGATATGGGACAGTCCGGCGTCATCGACCTGCCGCGCCCTCTGCTTCATTCGCCCGACTGCAACTTCAGCTTCTCCGGTCTTAAGACCGCAGTCATGAACACCATCCGCAAACACAGCGGTCCTCTGACCGATGAGTACAAGAACGACTTGGCAAGAGCGTTTGTGGATTCAGTGACAGAAGTTTTGGTTGCAAAGAGCCTGCGCGCGCTCAAGTATTACGGGTATAAATCTTTGGTTGTCGCGGGCGGCGTCAGCGCCAACAAGCAGCTGAGAGAGGCTTTAAGATCAGCCTGCGGCAAAAGAGGCGTTAAGGTTTACTTCCCGCCGGCCGCGCTCTGCACGGACAACGGCGCAATGATCGCGGCTGCCGCAGCCGCGCATCTGAAAGAGATTTCGGAAGGCGCTTCCGAAAAAGAGGATGGCTTTTCAATCAAGCCCCGCTGGTCACTTGAAGAGTCCGGCAGGGCATGATTTACAACTGAGTTATTTCTCGATGGCGCATTCCACTTGGACTGCGCCAAGTTTTTCTGTCAGCACTGAAGGCTGAATCTTGACATTAAATCCTCTTCTTCCGCCGTTGATATAAATGAACGGCAGATCAAGGATCGTTTTTTCGACATAAATCGGCATGTGTTTCTTTGTGCCGAATGGGGACGTTCCGCCCACCTGATAGCCGGAATTCTTTTCAGCGATATTGGGCTTGCAGGGTTCAATATGCTTGCAGCCAACCTGTCGCGCGAGATTCTTTGTTGAAACTTCCCGATCTCCGTGCATCAGGATAACCAGAGGTTTTTCGTGCTCGTCCTGCATAATGAGTGTCTTCACGACCTGATGTTCATCCACTCCGAAGCATTTCGCAGCCTGTTCCGTGCCGCCGTGATCAATGTACTCATAAACACCCTCTTCGAAAGGGACTCCGTTTTTTTTGAGCCAAACAGTTGCCGGCGTGGCCGATACATGTTCTTTCTTACTCACTTGAAGCTCCACTGTAATGTTTTTCGTGATTCAAGAGCCATAATTTAATCGAAACATCTTCGGCTTTATGGTTAAAGCCGCCCGAATTGCCCTTACCGACCACTCGGTGGCAAGGAACAAAGATCGGCAGAGGATTATCGCCGCAGGCTCCACCCACCGCTCTCGGGCCGGAATGAATTTTCTCGGCAAGCGCTCCGTACGTCATTGTCTCGCCCGGTTCAATTTCAGAGATCACCTTCCAGACTTTCTGTCTGAAAGCGGTTCCACCCACACTCGGCTTCCAGCCTTTTACCGCAGCGATATCGCCGCTCAAATACTTCTGAAGCGCTTTGACTGCCGGATGATTTCCGTACTGATCCAGATTGGTCTCGCAGGGCTGAGTGCTCAGACTGACTCGGGAAAGCTGTCCGTCCTGAAAATCCATTCGAATACTGCCAAACGGCGCGGAGATCTGCGCACTCGGTATTTTTGCGGCATTGTCCACATCTTTCTGCCAGAGTCCTTTGGGAAGCGGAAACTTGACATCTTCAGGCGTTCCGCCAAGCGTTCTCACCTCATCGGCGCCCAAGTCTCTCAGTCTGTCGACAATCTCCTCTACGAGAATTTCCGGAGCGCTTGCTCCCGCGGTAATCCCGACATTTTCCACGCCTTCAAACCATGTTGAATCGATTTCCTCGGCATCATCAAGCAGATAAGCTTTTGCACCGGCGCCTTCGGCAACTTCCCGAAGGCGGTTGGAGTTCGAGCTGGATTTAGAGCCCACAACCAAGACCAGGTCCACCTCTTTTGCGAGCGCCTTAACCGCATCCTGACGATTTTGCGTCGCATAGCAAATATCCGCTTTCTTAGGTTCTACAACTTTAGGGAAGCGCTTCTTTAATTCATCGATGACCCGTCTGGCGTCGTCGTATGAAATTGTTGTCTGGCTGACATAAGAGACTTTTTCCGGATCTTCGACTTTCAGATCCCAGACCTGCTTGGGCTTTTCCACGACTTCAATCGCGGAAGGAACCTGACCGACCGTACCTTCAACTTCAGGGTGGCCGCGGTGTCCGATCATCACGATTTGGTAGCCTCCTCGATGCATTTTGCTGACTTCAGCGTGCACTTTAGTGACAAGAGGGCAAGTCGCGTCATAGATGATGAGATCTCTTGGGCGAGCCTCTTCCTCCACCGCTTTAGGCACGCCGTGGGCCGAGAAAACTTTACAAAGATTGAGCCTTTTTCACGAAGCGTGCTGACCACATGTTTGTTGTGCACGATTTCGTGCCGCACATAGATTGGCGCGCCGTGCACAATCAATGCTCTTTCGACAATCGCGATCGCGCGGTCAACGCCCGCGCAAAAGCCTCTGGGTTCCGCAAGAAGAATCTTCATCTTTCCACTCTGAGTATTCAATGTTCAGATATCATATTCAATCTGACGATCTTTGTTTCGTACCGATCGTCTTTTCTGTCCGCACATCTTTGCAAGAAGATGTGAAAAAAAATAAACACCACTCAGCTCTGCCGACAGGCCTGCCGGCCTTTAAATCGACTGCACAGCGAGAGCTCGCAAAGCATTTTCCTCAGTGCCTTTCAGAGGATATTTCTAACTGTCTTGTGCAAAAAGAGAAAAAAGTCAGTATAATCTCGGTTTTTGGTCCTCCCCGAGCGTATTTTTTCGGCGCGAGGAAAGTTTTATAACAGTTATTATTCTGGAGAGTTAGCGATGGCACGAGTGTGTCAATCGCGTCTCGCACGCGAATAACAAGACCAAGCGCCGCTTTATGCCCAATCTGCAGTACCGCCGTTTTTGGGTTGAAAGCGAAAATCGCTGGGTTCGTTTGAGAGTTACAAACGCTGCACTGCGTACGATTGATAAGAACGGCATTGAAGCTGTTCTGGCGGACCTTCGCGCCCGCGGCGAAATCTAATAGGAGTTCACCATGGCGAAAGGAATCCGTGAAAAAATCAAGCTGGCTTCCACTGCTGGAACCGGCCATTTCTATACAACCACGAAGAACAAACGTAATCAGAGTGGCAAAATGGAAATGTCTAAGTACGATCCGGTTGCTCGTAAGCATGTGATCTACAAAGAAACCAAACTGAAGTAATTCAGACTTTGGGTAAAAACCGAAGCTTCGGCTTCGGTTTTTTTTGCCTTTGAGAAACGACCCTAGGCAAATATTTTGGCGTGCGCTCTGAAAATTGGAATAATATCGTCTGAACTCAGCTCCGGGGCCTCTTCCGAAATTCCTCCTCAGAAGACGCAGATAACAGCAACATGACCGATAAGCCAAAGAATTTCTCTGTTCCGCTTCCAACAGAAGTCGATGTCAAAGTAGAAGAAAATGTTATTCAGAAAGACTTCAGCGGCTACCTAACCAGAGCGCTTGCGTGGACGGCGCTAACTCCGCTGTTCATGCTCGGTTTCATGCATTTCAGTCAGCTGATGAATGCCACAGAAATCAATGATTGGCGTCAGATTGAAATCACTCGGCAGCTGTCCAATCGAATTTCCGAAGAAATTTACAGCCTTGCTAATTTCCTAAAGACAAGCGGAAATATCATCCGAGCTGAAGATATCCCGGTCAGGAGCACTGAAGCTCTTTTCGGAGAGAGCGCTAAATATCAAAAACTTTTTGATATCTCTGTTCTGAATTCAGAAGAGTCTCATGAAATTGAAAGTCCTTCTTCTGCCGATGCAGCTCCAATCGGCAAAAAAAAATCTTTCATCCGCGTCGACGATCGAGGTAATTTTTGCATTCGAGAACCCGTCACGGAGAAAAGCGAAAAGAAGCTGCTTCTTCAGGGATGCATCTCTCAAAAAAAGTTTTCCGAAATCATTGCTGAAACGATTCGCTCCGAGCCTTTCACGGTTCAGCTTTTCACAAATAACAACAGAAGCATCTTTCAGGAATCCCTGAACACCAAAAAACAATACGCTCCGTTCGTTCCGACGGAAGCTTTTATGTCAGTTGTCCGATCTCATCTTCTTTCTCCGCATCCGCTATGGCGAACCGATCAGGTTCGCAACAACTCTCAGGTTTTATCGGCCTCTTCAGTTAAAGCGACCGGATGGCTGCTTGTCGTCGGGCAGCCGGTCGCTGTTAGAGATGAACAGCTCTCATCATCGCTTTTAACCTCCGGAGCTTTTCTTATTCTCGGCCTGATCGGCACATTCGTCGTCGGCTCTTTCCTAGGGACGCGACTTACGCGCAGCGTCGAATGCGTTATTGAGCAGCTTGAGGAATTCAAAAAAAACAACCGAGTGGTTACACCATCTGCGGAAAGATTTAAATACGCACCGCTTGAGCTGCAGACCGTTTCCAAACAATTCAAAAGTTTGGCGCAGGCCGTAGTCAGCAGCCAGGAAAAACTTAAGCTGTCCAACGAAACGCTGACCGAACAGGTCAATCTTCGAACGGCTTCACTCAACAAGAGAAACGAAGAGCTGAAGAGCCTGCAGCTGCTGCTTGCTCCGCTGGAAGAACCGCCAAAAATCGTTATCGGCAAGACGATTGAACGATTCAAAGAAATCCTATCCCTGGAAGTGCTCTATTTCACAGACGCGGAAAAAATACCGAATGCGGAAAACTACATCGCCGTCAAATCTTCGGCAAATGAAGTCCTAGGCTATCTCTGTTTTGCAACGGTTCCGGGGCAGGAACAGGCCTCGGTATTTTCCTCGATTCTTCGTCTTGCGCGTTCGATTTCCATTGTGCTCGACAACGAAAATATGTTTCGTTCCATCAAAGTCGATCACTCCCGCTTCACCGCATTAATGGAATCCATGAGCGAAGGAGTCATCCTTATCGGACAATCAGGCAGTTTTCTTTTCTTTAACAAAAAGGCGGAAAACCTACTCGGCATTACTGAGCAAACGCCGTTAAATAGTGTTGAGGCTTATCTCTCAGAGGGCTTTAGGACCCTTTTTTCAGCAAACGCAGATGAAGCACACCTTATTCCGCATGAACCCGGCGTCACAAGAAGACTCGTCAGCAAGACCGATTCAGACTTTTTCCTGGAGATCTCAACATTCATTGTTCCCCACTTTCAGGGCTATGGTCAGCGAATGGGGCTTATTATTCGCGACATCTCAAAGGAGATGTCAATCGAGCGCATGAAGGGGAACTTAGTGTCCATCGTGGCTCATGAACTAAAAACACCGATCACCACAATGCGTCTTCAGGCAGAAACGCTTGATCGAATGATTTCAAACGGCAGGCCGGAGGACGCAAAAGAACTGATCGGCGATATGCTTTCTGAAAGTACACGGCTGCAGAATCTCATTTCCGACTGGCTTGATGTGTCAAGAATCGAAGCCGGCGCTTTAGTGATTCGTCCGAAGGTCCAGTCTCTGGGCGTGCTGCTGCGCATGGCAGAAAAAGTTGTGAAGCAGCACTACCCGGATCTGAAGATTGAGACCAATATCGACAAAGACGCTCAGTGTATTCTGGTTGACAAAGACAGGATACTTCAGGTGTTCATCAACATTCTGGATAATGCGGCCCGATACCGTTCTTCGGATTCCCCGATCTGCCTTGTCAGCTCCTCTCTGAAAGGAAAAGAAATCGAGGTTTCTTTCTCAGACAACGGAGTCGGAGTCCCGCCGACACATCTGTCAAAGATTTTCGATACTTTTTATCAAGTGGACATGAGCAACCGCAGAAAAGTCGGAGGAACCGGCCTAGGTCTGGCGATTTGCCGAGGCATTATGGCAGCCCACGGAGGAAGGATCTGGGCTGAGTGTCACAGCGGTAAAGGAATCACAATTAAACTACGCTTTCACTTGTAACTCAAATATTATGAGCAGACCACTAATCCTCATCATCGATGATGAAAGCAAAATCAGAAGACTTGTTGCAGCCAACCTTGAGCTGGAAGGATTCGACGTCGTTTCTGCGGGCGACGGTCAGCAGGGTTTGGAAATCTTCCAAAGAGCCGCCGAGAAACCGGACTTAATCCTTCTTGACCTTATGATGCCGGAAATGGACGGAATGACTTTCCTCAGGAAACTCAGAGCCTTCTCCAATACTCCAGTCATTATCCTTTCTGCAAAAGATGAGCGACCGACTGTTATTGAAGGCTTCAGAATCGGCGCGGACGATTTCATCGCCAAACCGTTCTATCTTCAGGAACTGCTCGAAAGAATTCGTGCTGTTCTAAGAAGATACACTCGATCGACCGTTCCATATACGCATGCGGATTCGCAGACACTTAAGTCAGGGAAAATCCATCTGCAGCCTTCAAAAAGACAATGCTTTGTCGGCGAAACTGCAGTAAAGCTTACGGACACCGAATTTCGTCTTCTTCAGGAACTTGTTCGTCATGAAGGCGAAGTTCTCACTCATGAAAGGCTGCTGCGTCGTGTTTGGGGCGGTGAGTACACGGGCGAAGTCCAGTACCTGCGCGTCACTTTTGCACGTATCCGACGCAAACTGGAAGCCGCGGGGTTGGACGGCGGAATCATCTCCTCTTATTCCAGTGTCGGCTACATTCTCTGCAGCTCTGAAGCAGACTGAACTAAGGGAAAATCTCTAGTCTTTGTAATTTTTTTGTAATTTTCCAAAAAGACAAATTTATCGAATTGTAACTTCCTGAGTGAATCATAGAAATTGGAAAGCTAAATTTCCATAACCCTAGGAGAAAACTCTATGACAACTCAAATGATTATCGCTCAGTGCCTTATGGTTCTGACGCTAGTCGTAATGATTACCGGCCTAACGCCTATTTACATTACGGCTATCACCGGCGCAGCCATTTCGGCCATCGTTGCCGGTTTCCCGCTTGCAGGAAACGCTCCGATGACGGTTGCAAAAATGATTAACTCCGGTTTGAATCCCGTCATTGCGGACATGACTGGCATCCTGCTGTTCATCGGCATTATGCAGGCGACCGGCTTCCTTGACGTGATCGTTCGCGACATCGTGCGCTGCGGCAACAAACTTGGCGGAGGTCCGGGCGTTTGTACCGCGGGCGGTATCGCTGCCGGCGTGATCGGCGCATTGACCGGTTTCACTCAGCCTGTTATCACAGCCGTCATTACCGGCCCTGCTGCAGTCCGCCTCGGCGTTGACCCGAACAAAGTCGCCGGTATTCAAGCTCACGCAGGCCACATCGGCAACTTAGCCGGCTTTACACACCCGACCCAAGTCGCCATTTTAGCAACCGCCGGCATTGGTTACGGTCTTTTCAACGTTCTCGGCTTAATCGCATCTCTCTCAATCTTCTTCATGTCTGCCCTTCGTGTCGTTCTCGACATGCATAAGAGAGGCGTTACCGTTTCGGAAGAAGACAGAATCGCAGTTATGAAAGAAATCAACGCGAAGGAATACAAGACGACTTCCTTCAAGGCCTTCTTCCCGTTCCTGATCCTTTTGGTCGGCTTTATTATGGGTCTTCCGATTTTCCTCGTCGGCCTGGTTTCCGCTCTTGTTGTTATGATCCTTGCTCATGAAAACATGAAGACTTCCGAGCAGAACATGATGAACGGTGTCGGCCTGATTGCTACTCCGTTGGTTGCCACGATCGGTTTCCTTTTCATGAGTACGGTTATCAAACAGGTCGGTTTAGTAGACACCATCTCTACCTTTGCCGGCCCGCTGCTCTCCTTCTCTCCGGTCGTTGCGATGTTTGCCGTCGCTTTCATCACCGGCTTTATGACTCAGTCTTATGCCGCTTCTGTTGCTGTTCTAGTTCCGTTCCTTCAGGTTGTTCTCGGTGCCGGCGCTGATCCGTTCGCCGCCGCGTTCGCTGCTGCTTCCGGCGCATCCCTGATCCAGTACTTCCTGACTGGCGGTCCGGTTGCCGCTCTTGCGACAGTCATTCCGGTAGTTCCCGGCTCCAACCTCAAGCAGGCCAACCTGTTCCAGCGTCCGTCCATCCTGTTCGGCTGCCTGGTTGCTTTCTGCATTACGCTTGCTTTAACAGTTTTCTAATTTAAATTACGGGGAGTCTTTTGACTCCCCCATACCGGTCATGACAGCACTTTCTCCATCTAAATCTGCTTTCGGTACCTGCGGTATCGTCGGACATGCCGGCTGCGGACATGCCAACAGTCACCAAGGTTTCGTGCAGGACGATTCCGGCGGTCTCTCATGTGTTATCCGACTGCTTCAGAAAACCTTTGATATTGATCTGCGCATCGATTCGGTAAGCGCGAGAACAGGTTTAAATGGAGCTTATTTTGAAGTCACCACAAAAAGCGGAGGCATAGGAAAAGCCTTTGCAAGACGCGGCATCACGCCCGATGAGGCACGTCTTGCGCAGCAAATTATCGGCGCCGAAGCCGTCAACTCACAAACACTTGCCGTGCGCTGCTTCGGGCGAATTCTCGGACAGGGCGCAATGGAAGTACCGGTCGCTCTGCAGACCGCCATTGCTAACGCTTCAATGGACTCTTTCGCGAAGTCCTTCCCTGATCAATTTCTTTACGGGGAGGAAGAGATTGAAGGCAACTGCGGCAAAATCCTCGGTACCGTCATCGAAGCGGGAGGCTTTCCGACCTCTGTGCTGGCGCTCTCCAACGCGAGCATCGGCGGAATCGGACCGAATGAGGACATTGAAGGCAATGTCAATCTATTCGGCAAAAAAGAAATCATGCACAGACTGCGGCTTGATCAAATTCCGAGCATAGTGATTGAAGGCAAAGTGTGCGCCAAACCGGTCTCAGATGAGATTTCAGAAAATACATTCCTTGTACGCGGCAATGAGCAGGATGACAATCCGATTGTCGCGAAATGCGTAAAAGAAGCTGCCGAGATGCTCGGCTATCCGGTCCTTTATCGGCCGGAAATGCTGAAAAGAAGTCCTGACGCAATGCGAGGGCTCACTCACGAGAACGCTGTTTATATCGGCTCGCTGGCTAAGAAACTCGATGAAAGCAGCAGCGCTTTAGAAAAAGTTCAAATTGCAGCCGAACTCAATCGTTTCTGCAGTGAGGACCTTGGCGGCATCACATTCATGAGTGAAGATATTCACAAAGTAATGGGCGGCGTCGGCTGTATACCCGGAAGCTCCTGCGTGCTGAGTCTCTTCATTCCTCGAGAAGAACTGCAGAAGGTTGTTCAGCCGACCCTTTCACTCGAGGATGTCGATCGCTACGTCCGAATCTGTACTGAATCCGTTCCGATCATTAATCGGAATCTTGAAGCGGCGAGCAGGCTCTACAGCACTGTCGCAGAAAAGTTTTAGTTTGTTTCCCCTGGAGAAAGAAATGTCAGAAAAGAAAAAAGTTATTGTATTTACAACCGGCGGCACAATCGCCATGAAATTTGATCCTGCTGTGAACGGCTTGGTTCCTGCCGTCAGCGGCGCCGATCTGGCTGCGGCCGTCCCCGGTCTGGAAAAACTCGCCGACGTTGAAGTGCGCGAGTTCTCAAACCACGCTTCCTGCGCAATGACTCCGCAGAAAATGTTCGATCTTTCCGCAATGATTGAAAAAGCGCTGGAAGAAGACGGAGTCTCGGGCGCTGTTGTCACACACGGCACCGACACAGTCGAAGAAACCTCCTACATGCTTGATCTGCTGCATAAGAGTGAGAAACCGATTGTTCTCACCGCCGCAATGCGCGGAGCCGGCGATACAAGTCCTGACGGTCCTGCCAACATTTACTGCGCGGTAAAAACTGCCGCTTCCGATGAGGCAAGAGGCAAAGGCGTACTGCTGCTTCTGAATGAAACCATTCATGCCGCGGCACAGGTCCGCAAAACACATTCTGCCAACCCGGCAACGTTCGAATCTCCCTGGTGGGGTCCCATCGGCTACTGTGACGTCGACCGAGTCGTCTTCAGACGTGAACCAATCGGCCGCCAGACATTCAGTCCCAAAGCTTTGACCGCACGCGTTGATATCGTTACCGGACAGACCGGCGTCGGCAGAGAGTACATTGATTTTGCTGTCGCTCAGGGCTGCAAAGGCATCATTTTGGAAGGCTTCGGACGCGGCAACCTCCCGGCAGTTTTAGAGCCCGGCATTAAAGACGCAAGCGATAAAGGCGTTGTCGTCGTGATCTCCACTCGTACTCCCGGCGGACGTCCTTACCAGGTCTATGCCTATCCCGGCTCGGTAACCGACAGCCGCAATAACGGCGCCATTCACGGCGGAGAACTTTCAACGGCGAAGACTCGTCTGAAATTGATGGTTATTCTCTCCGAGCGTCCTGAATTAGCTAACAACAAGCTCGAACTTGAAAAGCTGCTCGACGCGTAAGTTCTTACCGATCAAAAAACTACGGCCCTCCGAAGAGGGCCATAGTATGAAGGTTTAAGTCAGACAGCGACTATTCTTTTTGGACGCTCTCCTGAGCGTCGCCCTCCAAGGCAGGACTCTCCTTCTCCGTCCTGCCCTTTTTTTCATCCCTGCGCTGAAGCACGGCGCCAAAAAAGCCGTCTGTGCCGTTGAGCTGCGGAAGCATCACAAAGTATTCTCCAAACCGCTTCTTCTGATACGGAGAGATTTCAACGCCCTGCTTCTCAAGAATTTCATACGCATCCAGCAGTTCAAATTCCGGATTCTCCTCCAGGAATTCGCAGATGACACCCTGATTTTCGCGCTCCAGAATTGAGCAGGTCGCATACACAAGGCGGCCGCCTTTTTTCACCATCTTCGCAGCGGAACGAATGACGGACTTCTGAATACTGTTAATGCGTTCCAGTTCATCCTCGCCAAAGCGCCATTTCAAATCGGGATTGCGTCTATAGGTGCCGGTTCCGGAACACGGCGCATCCACAAGCACACGATCCATCTTCCCGTACAGGCGTTTAACGCGGCTGTCGTGCTCCGTTCGAATCACTGACGGATAAATGTTGGAAAGGCCCGCTCTGCGCATTCTCGGCTTTAATCCGCCCAGGCGCTTTTCATTCACGTCAAACGCATAGATGCGGCCGGTGGATTTCATCAGCGCGCCCAGCGCAAGTGTTTTGCCGCCGGCACCGGCACAAAAGTCGCAGACCATCTCGCCTCGTCTCGGCTGCACCAGACGCGCAATCAGCTGCGAGCCTTCGTCCTGAACTTCAACCAACCCGTCTTTATAAATCGGCCACTGCGTTAAAGCAGGCTTGATGTCCAGACGAACGCATTCCGGGGAATATTCACCTTTAACCGCCTTGACGTGATGTTTATCCAGCTCGGCTATCACATCGTCAACACCGGCCTTGAGCGTATTAACGCGCAGATCCAACGGAGCGCCCTGCTGCATGGCTTCAAAGAGCGCTTTGTGATCTGTGTACTGCACAACCGCAAGGTCATAGAGCCATTTCGGAACTTCAGCCTGAATCTCTTTAGGTGCTTTGCTGTCCTTGGGACGAAGCATATTCAGGAGCGTGTCTTTTTCCTTTCCGAGAATCTGATCACTGATCTTATCGACGCCGTACTGAAGCGCGAGTACGAGAAGCCCTGTAAGCCGCGGCGCCTTCACGGGCGTGACCGTTCCCATGCGCCAGGTAATCATGGAGAGATGCCGCAGACAGTAATAAATCGCCTCGGCAATAATTGTTCTTTCTCTCGGTCCGAGATGACGCGCTTCTCTAAAGTAAAGGCTCATCAGCACGTCCGCAGGTCCGTCAAGCTTCAGGATCTTGCGCAGCGCGCGGCCGAGTTCATCGACGACCAGGGAAGTGATGCGCACTTCTCCGGGATGCGAACTCAGCATTCTCGGATTCGGTGCCTTGTTAGGATCGTGCGTGTGTCTCTGTTCGGGAGACATCTTCGCGAGACGTTCCTTCGCCGCTCTCTGACGATCGGTTAATTTGCGCTTGGGCGCGTCGCTTCTTCTTCCTCTGGAAAAAGAAAACCGTGATCTTTCTGCTCTTTCTGCCATTTCTGCTCCTATGCGACGGACACGTCTTACTGCGCCAAAATAGCAAGCTCTCTGCTCGCCTCTTCGTCCATCAGCACTTTATTTCCATCCAATTTCACGCGGCCGCTCGCAACAAGGCGCACGGCTCGCGGATAAAGAACATGCTCCTGCACCAGTACGCGGGCGGCTAATATTTCAGGCGTGTCATTTGCCAAAACCGGTACCGCGGCCTGACCGACAATCGGTCCGCCGTCCAGTTCGGCCGATACAAAGTGAACAGTAACACCGTGAACGCGCACGCCGGCCTGAAGTGCCCTTTCGTGGGTATGAAGTCCGGTAAAAAGCGGAAGAAGCGCCGGATGAATGTTAAGAATTCTGCCGCTGAAGCGATCTACAAAGTACGGGGTCAATACGCGCATAAAGCCGGCAAGCACGATCAGATCAGCGCCGAACTCGTCGCAGGCGTCTGCGAGATCATCAGCGCGGTTGGAAATCACGCCGCTGATATATAAACCGTATTTTTCAGCCCAGTTCTCACGAACGCTCGCTTCATATACAGACTTGAAATTACTGCCCCTTCCCGAAATAAGGACAACTATATTTTTTTTCATCGCTACGCACCAAGAGTAAAACAGTGAGATTGTGCCACGTTCATAAGCATTTTCACTCACTTTCCGCTACTGACGCTTCAAGTTTATTTTGCTGTTTTTTCAAAGCGATCTCAGCCTCTTTTATAATTGTTCTTTTGTGTGCATTAAAGGGCGGTGTGCGCCTGTCTCAGCAGCGCGCGCCCGGAGGTTTGGATGAAAAAAGTTTTTAGAGGGCTGCCTAAGCCGGAAGATCGGCTTGACTGCGCTTTAGCGATCGGCAATTTTGACGGTGTGCACCGCGGCCACCAAGCGCTTCTTCACGAAGTGGTAGATGCGGCTCGTGCTCGTCTGCTTTGTCCGGCCGTTCTGACCTTTGAGCCTCATCCGAGAGAATACTTTAACCCCGACGACGCTCCGCGCCGCATCCTGAGTCTTCATGACAAGGTGGAAGCTATCCAGGCCTGCGGCATCGAACGCGTTTACATTCTTAAGTTCGAACCGCATCTTGCTTCGCTTTCGCCTTATGAATTCGTCCGTGAGATTCTTGTCGACGGACTGCACGCCCGCTGGGTTACTGTCGGTGAGAATTTCCGCTTCGGCGCCAAACGAGCCGGAGATATCAAACTGCTGGAAAGCTTAGGGAAGGAATTTCATTTCGAAGTTCATCCGATGCCGATGCTTTATCACTCTGTCGCGCCGATCTCGAGCTCTCGAATTCGGCACGCTTTGGCTGAAGGCGACATCCCGTCTGCCAACTACATGCTCGGCCGTCCTTATATGATCAGCGGCCGCGTGCTTCACGGCAAGGAAATCGGCAGAACGATCGGCTTTCCGACAATGAATCAGCGCATTTTGCCGCCTTACTCCAAATCGAAACCCGCGATCGAAGGCGTATACGCCGTCAAAGTTCACGGCATCGGGCCGAGACCGATTGAAGGCGTCGCCTGTGTCGGCAGACGTCCCACCGTCATCGATCACGGAGAGTATCTGCTGGAAACACACTTGTTTAACTACCACGGAGACCTTTATGACCAGGTTCTCAAAGTGGAATTTTTTGCAAAGATTCGGGAAGAGAAGAAATTCAATTCCCTTGAAGAGCTGAGAGCTGCGATCGAAGAAGACCAGCGCAAAGCAAAACAAATCTTAGGATTATCCGTTTAACCTTGAAGAGCCCGAGGGGGCCAAGGAATAAAGATGAGTAAAAAAAATGACGCCGCGGCTAAGGAAGCCGCTAAAAAATATCCGCTGAATCTTCCTGATACACCCTTTCCCATGAGAGGCAATCTGCCTGCCCGTGAACCCGGCTGGATTAAGGATTGGCTGGAAAAAGACGTGTACGGGAAAATTCGCGCAGCCAGAAAAGGCGAAAAGCGCTTCCTGCTGCATGACGGCCCTCCGTATGCCAACGGAAACATTCATGTCGGCCACGCTGTCAACAAAATTCTGAAGGACATCATTCTCAAGACAAAGACGCTTGAAGGCTTTGACGCACCTTACGTTCCGGGCTGGGACTGCCACGGAATGCCGATTGAAATTCAGATTGAGAAAAAATTTGGCAAGAATCTTCCTAAAGAAGAAGTCATGCAGAAATGCCGTGAATACGCCAAAGAGCAGATCAAAAACCAGATGGCTGGGTTCCAGCGTCTCGGCGTGCTCGGTGACTGGAGCGATCCGTATCTGACGATGCGTCCTGAAACCGAAGCCGAAGAAATCCGTGCGCTTGGCGTCATCCTTGAAAAAGGCTTTGTTTACCGCGGCCTCAAGCCCGTGAACTGGTGTTTTGACTGCCAGAGCGCGCTTGCGGAAGCTGAAGTCGAATATGCGGACAAGTCTTCTCCGACACTGGATACTGCGTTCCCGATTTCCGCGGAAGACAAACCTCGTCTGGAACAGATCTTTAATTACAAATGCGATAAGCCTGTCGCCGCTGTGATTTGGACAACCACTCCGTGGACAATCCCTGCCAACCAAGCGCTCAACATGAATCCCGAACTGGATTACGTTCTTGTTGATACGCCCAACCGCATGTTCGTTCTGGCGGAATCTTTGTACGAAGAATCCCTGAAGCGTTTCGGCCTCGAAGGCAAACCGGTCGCTAAAGCCAAAGGCAGCGAGTTCCAGGGACTGCGCTTTAAACATCCGCTTTGCGAGATGGACCCCTTCTACGACCGCTTCTCTCCGGTATTCCTCGCCGATTACGTCGACGCCACTGCCGGTACCGGTATCGTTCACTCTGCGCCTGCATACGGTGTGGATGACTTTGTCTCCTGCAAGGCAAACGGAATCACTAATGACGACATCCTGAACCCTGTGATGGGCAACGGCAGCTACAGCGAGTCTCTGCCGCTCTTTGGCGGACTGAACATTTGGAAAGCCAAAGACAAGATCCTGGACACGCTCCAGATTACCGGCAACCTGCTCTCCCGCGGCAGCATGGTGCACAGCTACATGAACTGCTGGCGTCATAAGACACCGCTGATTTACCGTGCCACCAACCAGTGGTTTATCCGCATGGATGAACCCAATGCGGACACCAAAGGAGTCTTCAGCGCTGACGCTCCTGCAGATCCTCTGCGTAAAACCGCGCTTGAAGGGGTTGACCGTACCGAGTTTATTCCTGCATGGGGCGAAGCCAGACTGCACAACATGATCGCCAATCGTCCCGACTGGTGTATTTCCAGACAGAGAAACTGGGGCGTGCCGCTGCCTTTCCTGATCAATAAAGAGACGGGCAAGCTACATCCGGATACACTCGCTATCCTGCGCAAAGTTGCCGATATGGTTGAAAAAGACGGCATCGAGGCATGGACACGCGTCAAAGTCGAAGATCTGATCGACAAAGACACGGATAAATACGAAAAATCCAGTGACATTCTGGACGTTTGGTTTGACTCCGGCACAACGCACGTCACCGTTATGCGCGGCTCGCATGCCGACAAGCTGACCTACCCGGCAGATCTCTATCTTGAAGGCAGCGACCAGCACCGCGGCTGGTTCCACTCTTCTCTGCTCACCGGCTCCGCCATCGACGGCAGGCCTCCGTATCAGGCGCTTCTGACACACGGCTTTACAGTTGACGAGCAAGGCCGAAAGATGAGCAAGTCTCTCGGTAACGTCATTGCACCGTCTGAAATCTCTGACCGTTACGGCGCTGAAATTCTTCGTCTTTGGGTTGGTCTCTCCGACTACACCGCTGAAATCGGTCTTGGCGAAAGAATTCTCAAAGGCACCGTAGAGGGCTACAGAAGATTCCGCAACACCATCCGCTTCCTGCTTGCCAACGTCTCCGACTTTGACATTAACAAGGATGCGGTCGCAATTGAAGACATGGTTGAAATTGACCGCTGGGCGATTGCGCGCATGCAGCAGCTTCAGCAGGAAATCCGCGAACGTTATTCGAAGTATGAGTTCCATACCGCTTGCTCAGCGCTTCTGCTTTTTGCGAGTGATGACTTAGGCGGATTCTATCTTGATATTCTTAAAGACCGTCTCTACACGACCGGAGCCAACGGACAAGCTCGCCGCAGTGCACAGACCGGTCTTTGGTACATCACTGATACGCTTCTGAAGCTTCTCGCTCCGGTGCTGTCCTTTACCGCGGAAGAAGCCTATGCCTGCTTCAACCCGAACAATAAGGGCTCGATTTTCATTGAGAAATTCACCGATCTGCCGCACGTTAAAGAAAGCGCCGAGCTTCTCAACAAGTGGGCTTTGATTCGAGCGGTGCGCTCTGACGTTCAGGTTGAACTGGAAAGACTGCGTGAAAAGGGTCAGCTTGGCTCCTCACTGCAGGGCGAAGTCTCTATGAAGCTTCCTCAGCCCGAATACGATGTCATTTCTCAGCTTGGCGATGAGCTTTCCTTTGTCATGATCACCAGCAAGGCAACACTTGACGGTGTCAGCGACAAACGCGAAATCACGGTCAAACCGAGCTCCGCGCCGAAATGCGAAAGATGCTGGCAGTACAAGGAAGACGTTGGTTGTGACAAGAACTATCCGACTCTCTGCTGCCGCTGCATCGGAAATCTTTTCGGAACTCCTGAAACCAGACGTTTCGCCTGATGAAAAAAAATACCGCTATCAACAGCGGCTGGAACTGGCCGGCCCTTTTGGGCTGGCTGGTTTTTGCAGCGCTTCTGTTCGGACTTGATCAGTGGACAAAGGATTGGGTCCAGCATCAGATGATTGTCGGCGACAGCCGCAAAATCACTGATTTCTTTAATCTTGTCGTTGCCTACAACAGCGGCGCGGCATTCTCTTTCCTTGCAGACGCGGGCGGCTGGCAGAAACCCCTTTTTGCCGGACTCGCACTCGTCGTCAGCTTTGTTATTTGTATTCTGATCGCAAGAAAAAGCCAAGAAAAACTGCTTTGCCTCGGACTCTCGCTTGTTATGTCCGGCGCGCTTGCGAATGCCTACGACCGACTCACGATCGGAGTCGTCGTTGACTTTCTTGATTTTCACCTCGCGGGCTACCATTGGCCTGCGTTTAATGTCGCCGACATCTGCATCTGTGTCGGAGCCTTTATTGTTGTCCTTGTGGAATTTTTCTTTTCTAAGAAATAGCACTTAAAAGGAATAACATGTCCGTCTTAAAAAACAAACGGATCCTGCTGGGCGTCAGCGGCGGAATTGCCGCTTACAAAGCCTGTGAGCTCGTCCGTCTTCTCGTGAAGTCCGGTGCTGAAGTTCGGGTCATGATGACCAAGGTCGCCGAGCAGTTCGTTGGAAAAACCACCTTTGAAGCGCTCAGCGGCCATCCGGTCGAAACCGATCAGTTCAATCCGTCGGTACCGCTTGCGCATATTGCACTTCGTGACGGATGCGACTTAATGGTGATCGCACCCGCGACCGCCAATATCATCGCCAAAACCGCCTGCGGCATTGCCGACGACTTGGTCAGTACGACAATTCTCGCGCGCGCCTGCCCACTTCTTATCGCGCCGGCGATGAATGTCCGGATGTGGAATAACGTCGTAACACAGAGAAATGTATGTCAGCTTCAGTGTGACGGAGTTTTTTTCAGCGGGCCGGATAGTGGAGAACTCGCCTGCGGAGAGAACGGCAGCGGCAGAATGAGCGAGCCTCAGCACCTTCTTGAAGACATTGAAGCGGTTTTTACGCCCAAAGTTCTTGAAGGCAAACGTGTTCTCATAACGGGCGGTCCGACATTTGAAGCGATTGATCCGGTGCGCGGAATTACTAACCTTTCCTCAGGCAAGCAGGCGGCCGCCATTGCTAAGGCGGCCCGCAACGCGGGTGCGGAAGTCACGCTCGTCTCCGGTGCAGTTTCCGCCCGGATACCGCACGGCGTGCGGCTCATCGGTGTGACAGGCGCTCAGGATATGAAGAGCGCCGTCCTTCAGGAAGCCGCGCATCAGCATCCGGATATTTTTATTTCGGTTGCCGCAGTATGTGATTTCCGCGTCGAAAATCCTTCTGCGAAAAAAATCAAAAAAGAGGACAGCACTGAGACGCTCACACTAACGCTCGTTAAAAATCCGGACATTCTGCAGGAAACTGCCAAAAGCGGTTTATGTCGAGTCTGCGTCGGCTTTGCCGCCGAATCCGAGGATCTCGTCGAAAACGGCATGAAAAAGCTTCAGAAAAAAGGCGCCGATCTCATTGTCGCCAATCACTCCTCAGCAATCGGACAGGACAGCAACCGGGCTTATTTCATCACCAAGGCAGGCGCCGAAGCGCTTGAAGAAATGAGCAAGGAAGAACTTGCTCAGCGCATTATTCTTGAGGCATCCAACATTCTTTCTCAAAAAACGCATGAAAGCACAAATCAAAATTCTAGATAAACGCATCAGCGGCAATATGCCCTCATACGCATCTGCGGGCTCCGCCGGCTTGGATCTCAGAGCCGCCATTGACGAGCCGCTGACGATTGAAAGCGGAAAGTGCGAGCTGATTAAAACCGGCTTTGCGCTCTTCTTAAACGATCCGTCTTACGCAGCAATGCTTCTTCCCCGCTCCGGTCTTGGCCACAAACACGGAATCGTGCTCGGCAACTTGGTCGGACTGATTGATTCGGATTATCAGGGCGAACTGATGGTTTCCTGCTGGAACCGCTCTGATAAACCGTACACCATTGAGCCGATGGAACGCATCGCGCAGCTAGTTATCGTTCCGGTGCTTCAGCCTGAATTTGAAATCGTAGAAGAATTCCAGGCGAGTGAACGCGGAAGCAGCGGCTTCGGCTCTTCAGGCCGATCCTAAGCCGCGCTTATTCGTGTTCATACACAAAGCGAATTTGATCTTTTTCATCAGCGTCAATCGTGACGCTGTTTTTTTTCTGCAGGCGTCCGAAGAGCATCTCATTGGCGAGCTCGCGCTTGATCGAGCGCTGAATATACGAAATCATCGGGCGGGCGCCGAGAAGCGGATCAAAACCGTGCGCGATAAGATGCGCTTTCAACGCCTCGGTGTATGTCATAGAAATATTCTTTTCCGCAAGCTGACGGCTGAGTTCCTTGAGGAGTTTATCCGCCACAAGCGCGACCTGTTCTCGACCCAAACGATTAAAGTGCAGGACTTCGTCAAGTCGGTTTCTAAATTCAGGCGCAAACGCGGCACTGATGCCCCGAGCGCCGTTGACCGCGCCCTGAGTGCTGTCAAATCCGATGGTTCGCTTTTCGTAGTCAGCTGCACCCGCATTGGTCGTCATCAGCAGGAGGATATTTCTGAAATCCACGGTCTTGCCGCTTGAGTCGGTCAGCATCCCGTAGTCCATGACCTGAAGCAGAACGTTATAGATTGCCGGATGTGCCTTCTCGATTTCGTCGAGCAGGAGCACCGCATGGGGCGTGCGGCTGACTGCTTCCGTCAGCCGGCCTCCCTCCTGATAGCCCACGTAGCCGGGCGCGGAGCCAAGAAGTTTGGAAACTGAATACTCTTCCGAATATTCGCTCATATCAAAACGGATAAATTCCATCCCCATCTGCTTGGCGACCTGCTTAGCCAATTCGGTCTTACCTACGCCGGTCGGTCCGGCAAGAAGGAAGGAGCCGATCAGCTTTTCCTTATCAGCCAAACCGCTCTTTGAGAGTTTGATCGCATTCACAACCGCATCAATCGCATGGTCCTGGCCGAAGATTACTTTTTTCAGATTATCGGACAGATTACGAAGCGACTCCCCGCCGCTTTCCGAGACCTTCTGCTCAGGAATACGCGCGAGTTTAGCGATCACTCGTTCAACTTCGTCTGTCGTCACCAGCGGATCCGCGCTTTTGCTCAGATAGTGAATCGCGCCCGCCTCGTCCATGATGTCCACGGCTTTATCGGGCAGTTTTCCGTTAGAGACATACTCCGAAAGTTTGACGATCTTCGAGAGTATTTCGTCGCTGTATTTCACGTGATGGAATGATTCAAAGTATTTTCTCTTTTGGGAGAGAATTTTGAGCGAATCTTCTGCCGACAGCTCCCGCAAGTCAATTTTTTGGAAATACGATATCAGGGAAGAGATATTTTTTTCCGCTGTGCGCAGACCGCGGTGCGTAGAAGCGCCAAGCACATGAATTTTGGGGTGCGCGAGCATCATCGCGAGCAAATCAGCGAACTCGTCAGCACTGCTGCCGTTAAGAATCTTATGCATATCGTCAAGAAAGACGATAGCGCTGCTGTCTCTCGTGACTGAGTCGATAAAGTCTCGAAAACGTTTAGTTAAATCTCCATAGAAGAGGCATCCGCTCTTGAGAGCGCTGAAATTGAGCGCGCAGAACTTCATCCCTTTCAGCCTGTCGGGCATAAGATCCTGCGCGATGAGGCGCGCAATGCCCTGAGCAAGCGTCGTCTTTCCGACGCCGCGTTCGCCCACGATCAAAGCGCTGCTCTTTATTTTTCTGGAGAATGCCAGAATCAGCCGATCGATTTCCTCCTGTCGGCCGACAAGCGGATCAAATGCGTCATTGGCGGCCCAAATATCACAGCGGGCATACACGGCTCCGCCTTCATCTTCGGGCTGCTCCTGCGAGATTTCACGATCATCGGTTTGCGTCAGCTCACTCGGTCTGATGCCGAACTGCTTCAGAAAGAAAGCCGCGTCGGAATCTTCATCTTCTTCGATCGCGACAAGAACATCCAGACAGTTAAGCGGTCTGAGCGAATTGCTTTTAACCAATGTGTCCGCAGCCCGATTAATCACTCTCTCGACACCAATCGTCGGTCTCGGATCGGTTTTTTCGCCCAGACGATTAAAGCCCGTCTGATCCCGAAGAAAACGATCGAGTCCTGCTTCAAGCCGGCGCTCTCTCAAACCCTCTTTTCTTAGTGCGTCTTTTACCTCGGGCTCCTGAATAAGCGCCCAAAGCAAATATTCGAGCGAAATAAATTCCGCCTTGTCGGCGCTTGCTCTGTCAGCTGCGGCGCCGATAGCGTGCGTCAGATCTTTTGAAAACTTAGCCATGCTTAACTGTTTTTATTTTTCCATTTTCATGCGAAGCGGATAACCATTTTCTTCAGCGAGCTCCGTCACTTCAAAGATTTTAGTTTCAGCAACGTCTTTAGAATAAGTACCGACCTGAGCCTGTCCGGTTTTATGCGCTTCATACATCAGCTCCAGCGCCTCGTCATGCTCCTTTCCGAAAATTGAGACAAGGACCTCGACAACAAAGTCCATCGGCGTGACATCATCATTCAGAATAAAAACTTTCCATAGGGAGGGCATGCGGAATTCCGGCTCCGCATAGACGACTCGGACCTGTTCTTTTTCAGTATCACTGTTCATATGATCGGCTTTTGTTTTGTGGTTATTGTGCAACGCAGAAACGATTTGATTATCCGCTTCTTTTTTACCGTCGAGAAGGGAATTGTTTTTTATTTCAATTAATCAAATAATTACTTGATTTGTTATTTTCATGCAATTTCTGAAAGTTATTCTGCACGTAAAACACTAATTGACATTTTGAAACACTCCATTAACAATTTACATAGACTGTTCGTCTTGACTCACAGGGCAGTCAAATTCGTTATATGCAGGGCGCGTGAGATTTTGGGACATCGCCGTTATTTTTTGGAGAAGTTTAAATATGGCAACAGGAACCGTAAAATGGTTTAACGACGCAAAAGGATTCGGATTCATCACTCCCGATGACGGCGGCGAAGATCTTTTCGCGCATTTCTCTGCGATCAAAATGGACGGATTTAAGACTCTGAAACAGGGTCAGCGCGTCACTTTCGATCTGAAGGAAGGTGAAAAGGGCAAACAGGCTGACAACATCAAACCGGCCTCGTAATCCTCTTTCTCACTGCATCCAAGCTCGAAAAGCCCCGCAAGGCTTTTCGAGTTTTCATTATGAAAAAAACATCTATCGCTCTGCTCTCAGCGCTTTGGTTCTCCGGCCTCTGTCAGGCCGCTGACTTTGTCACGCTTCAGTTCGGCAATAAGACCATTAAGGCGGAAGTAGCCATATCGGCAGCTGAGCGTCAGAAAGGCCTGATGTTCCGTACCTCCATGGCTAAAGACCACGGAATGCTGTTCATTATGGACGGCGAAGAAAGCGCCTGCATGTGGATGAAAAACACCAAAATTCCGCTTTCTGTCGCTTTTATTGACGCCTTTGGAAAAATTATCAATATCGAGGATATGGAACCCGAAACGACCGATATCCATTGCAGTCGAGCACCCGCAAAATACGCCCTCGAAATGAACAAAGGCTGGTTCGGAGCGTTAGATCCGGCAAAACAGTATGAGGTCAAGGGGCTCCCTCTAAAGTCTGTCCTCACGTATTGATCGAATTTTCCGACGAAAACTGCCGCGCAAAAACAAAGCCGCAGCCTAGATCAGCTACGGCCTTATTTTTTAGACTTCTCTAATTAGTCAGAGAAATTTTTTGCTGCAAAGTCCCAATTTGCGAGATTTGCCAGGAAAACCTTCACATACTGCAGACGGACGTTGTAGTAATCCAGATAGTAGGCATGTTCCCAAACGTCAACCACCAGAAGCGGTGTGGCGGTACCGGTAACCGGAGTGCCGGCGTTGCTGGTATTTACGATGTCGAGCGTGCTGTCTTCTTTCTGAACAAGCCATGTCCAGCCAGAGCCAAAGTTTCCGGCCGCGCTGTTGGCAAACGCTTCAGCAAAGGCATCGAAGCTGCCCCACTTTGCGTTGATCGCGTCAGCAAGCGCACCGTCGGGCTGGCCGCCGCCGTTCGGCTTCATGCTGTTCCAGAAGAAAGTGTGGTTAAAGCACTGAGCCGCGTTATTAAAGATCGGACCGGACTGAGTGGTGCGGATGATCTCTTCAAGAGGCATCTTTTCGTATTCGGTTCCTGCGATCAGCTTGTTCAGTGTGTCGTTGTAAGCCTGATTATGTTTGCCGTAGTGGTATGAAAGTGTTTTAGCGCTCATGTACGGTTCAAGCGCGTTTTGTTCATAGGGGAGGGGCGGAACTGTAAAAGCCATCTTCTTTATCTCCTTATCAATACTCGGATATTATCGGTTGTTTACCCGAAGCGGACTCTTATGAGGCCCCAACACGAGCAACCAATTTCCCATCCTTCATTTCAATTTCTATCAAGTCT
>ERZ777305.996-NODE-996-length-40150-cov-24.003891_pt1 | contig 40150 bp, 33 predicted proteins | sample MGYA00374965_ERZ777305 | MGnify/ENA primary metagenome ERZ777305 (study PRJEB29328, sample SAMD00013331) | mouse gut metagenome | study: EMG produced TPA metagenomics assembly of the Metagenome analysis of fecal microbiota from mouse which was promoted... | reverse complement strand
ACACGCGGGGAAGCCAGCGCAGCATGGGGGTAAATTACCAGAAACTCGGAAAAGAACTGATGTCAACCGATGAATTGGCGGTGATGGACGGCGGCAAGTGCATCTTGCAGGTGCAGGGCGTAAGGCCGTTTTTCAGCGACAAATTTGACATTACCAAACATCCGCAATATAAATACCTGCTGGATTCCAGCAAGAAGAACGCTTTTGATATTGCAAAATATCTGAGCCGGAGATTGACCGTCCGACCGGACGACGTTTTTGAAAGCTGTGAACTCGAAGCGCCGCCCGCGTCTGATGCACCCGCCGATTGACTTTTCAACCGGCGGGCTTTTTTTGTCCCTATCCAACCAATCACAACAAATTTAAGGAGGAAAATGTATGGAATTTTTTACGAGCGCAATCGACACTTTGAAGGTACTGGTTATCGCGCTGGGCGCTGGCCTTGGCGTGTGGGGCGTTATCAACCTGCTGGAAGGTTACGGCAACGACAACCCTGGCGCGAAATCGCAGGGCATGAAGCAGCTTATGGCCGGCGGCGGTGTTGCCCTGATTGGGATGCAGCTTATTCCTCTGCTGGCAAACCTGTTCGGTTAAGGCAGGGATAGCCTATGCTGAACATCCTCGACATAATCAAAGACTGGATCAAGGAAATCCTGCGGGAGTGCATCATGGGCAACCTGGACGGGATGTTTGACCAGATTAACAATGAAGTCGGGGAGGTTGCGGCGAATGTGGGGACGACCCCGGCGGCATGGAACGCCGGGGTCTTTTCCATGATCCGCAATCTGAGCGATACAGTCGTGGTGCCGGTTGCGGGGATCATCCTGACCTTTGTCCTGTGCTACGAACTGATTTCGATGCTGATGGAAAAGAACAACTTCCACGACTTTGAAACCTTTGCACTGTATAAGTGGATTCTGAAAGTGTTTGTGGCTGTGTATCTGGTCACGCACACCTTTGACATTACAATGGCGATTTTTGAACTGGCGCAAACGGTAGTACAGCAAAGCGCCGGTGTGATTACCGGCACGACCAGCATAGATTTTGCGGCTGCGCTGGGCGATGTTGCCGCCCAACTGGAAACGATGGAGATTGGGGAGCTTTTCGGCCTGCTGGTGGAAACCATGCTGTTAAAAATCACCATGCCGGTGCTGTCGTTCTGCGTCATGCTGGTGCTGATCGGGCGCATGATAGAAATTTACATCTATTGCTCGGTGGGCGCAATCCCCTTTGCAACGATGGCAAACCGGGATTGGGGGCAGATGGGCAACAACTATCTGCGCGGTCTTGTGGCGCTTGGGCTGCAAGGCTTTTTCATTATGATCTGCGTTGCGATTTACGCCGTACTGGTGGGACAGATTGGGAGCGCTGACAACATCCACATCGCTATCTGGCAGTGCGCGGGCTATACTGTGCTTTTGTGCTTCTCCCTGTTCAAAACCGGAGCGGTCAGTAAATCAATTTTTAACGCGCATTGAGGAGGTGGGAACGGATTGAAAGAATACAGCATCATCCTTGCCGACCCTCCGTGGGCCTACAAGGTATGGGCAAAAAAAGGCATGGGACGCACGGCAGAAAACCACTACCCCACCATGCACATCAAAGACATTCAGACTTTGCCAGTGGGCAGGCTGGCGGCAAAAGACTGTGCGCTGTTTTTATGGGTCACAATGCCTACGCTGCTGGAAGCCTTTTCTGTCATTAAGGCGTGGGGCTTCACTTATAAAACCGTGGCGTTTGTATGGGTGAAGCAGAACCGGAAATCCCCCTCCCTCTTTTGGGGGCTGGGACACTGGACACGCGCCAATGCGGAATTGTGCCTGCTGGCAACAAGGGGAAGCCCGAAACGCCAGTCCGCCGCCGTCCATCAGGTGATTGTATCGCCGGTGGAGCAGCACAGCAAAAAGCCGGATATGATTCGGGAGCGGATTGTTTCCCTGATGGGCGATCTGCCCCGTGTGGAACTGTTTGCCCGCCAGAGAGTCCCCGGCTGGGACGCATGGGGAAACGAGGTGGAACCAAGCCCCGGACTGGCGGAGGAATTAACCCATGAAAATTTACCGTAAAGGAGGGAGCGAATTTATATGGACACTGAAAAACTGCGGCGGCAGTTAATCGACCGTATCACGGAAAATTACAACGAATACCGCGCCAATCTGCTGTTAAAAGACCGGCAGGAACTGATTGACGGCGCAGGCAGGATTGCCGACACCGCCCTTGTATTCCAGCACATGGCCGACCGAAGCTATAAAGACGGCGAACTGGAATACCTTTTGAAATTCCAGAACCCTTTGGAGGTTGTCACCGAGCATTGGGCGGACTATGAGCTGATGCCGGATGTGCTGGACACGCTGATTGCAGACGCAACCGACCGCCAGGACGATTTGACCCTGTTCCCGCTGGCAGCGGACGCGCCGGCGCAGAAGCCGGACAGCCTGCGGAAGTTTCTGAATGTAGACCTGGAAACCGTCCTGCCCCAGATTATGAAGCAGAAAACCGCCTTTTACCAGACAGACCTAAACTATGCGCTGGATGCCATGCGGGAGGGCGCAGCGTCCGGTGACCCGGCAAAGCAGAACTTCGTCCTGATTTTCCGGCAGAGCGGCGTGGAGTGCTTAAATGAGCGCGATATGTTCATCGGCGGCACACGCAGCTTTAACACGCTGCAATTCTACCACACGCAGACCCGCGAGCCGGTTCTGGCCTATTCGGTGGAACTGACCGGCAGCGATAAGGACAGCTTGCGCGGCAACCTCTACCAGCAGGACAACCACCGCCTTGCGGAATATGCAGGGCGCGCCGCCTCCCCCTATACCGATGTGACTGTCACATTTGCCGGGGGAAAAGAAGTGCGGCTCCCGGAAAAGGAATTTCACTATGAAAAAGCCGCAAACCTGAAATATCTGCACGGCAGCATTAAGGAGGTTCGCAATGAAGCGGAGGACGAAACCGTGGTGCAGGGGGCGGTCAAACGGGAACACGACCGCCGGAGGGAAATGCCCAGGGGCTATTTTGCCGTCCACCTGCAAGCGCTGGATGAACAGCGGATTCAGGCCGAAGCAGACCGGCTATCGGCCGCGCTCACGGACTTAAAACAGCCCAACTCGCCGGACAAGGAGCAGTTTATGGCGGAAATCTCGGTGTATTTCCTGCCACTGGCTTCCCAGCATGATATGAACCGGCTCTATGAAAAGGTACAGAAGCAGGTGGGAAAGCCGGTATATTTTCTCCCGCCGGACGACACGGGAAAGCGGTATATCGCCATGCGGCGGGAGGAACGCACACAGGAGCAGCCGGAACGCAAGCCCTCTATCAAGGCCCAGCTTTCCGCAAAGCCCGTCCCCGGCGATAAGCCCGCTACAAAAATCAAAGACCGGGAGGTGAGATAAATGCCCTTTGTACCCGTACCCAAAGACCTTGCCAAAGTAAAAACAAAAGTGGCGTTCAATCTGACAAAGCGCCAGATCGTCTGCTTTGGCGGTGGCGGGCTGGTGGGCGTCCCCGCCTACATCTTTACACGCGGCAGCATCGGCAACGAGCCGGCGGCTCTCCTTATGATCGGCCTGATGCTGCCCTTTTTCTTATTTGGCATCTATGAAAAAGACGGTCAGCCGCTGGAAGCAATCCTGCGGCATATGATACGCGCAAAATTCCTTTGTGCAGGGACACGCCCGTACCAGACCGACAACCTGTACGCCGCCCTTTCGCGGCAGACCAAGGAGGTATTGACGATTGAAAACAAAACAGCAGGCAAAGCAGGCCAAAAACCTGCAAGTGGCAAAAAAGGAACTGAAAAAAGAAAAGTCTGACTTAAAGGCCACCCTGCGCCTGACCCCGGACGCAAAATTAAGCAGCCGGGACAAACGGCGGCTTGCGGCATCGGTCAGCAAGGCAAAGCGGGACGGCAGGCTCCCCAAGACCGCCCAGCAGACCATCCCCTACCAGGAAATGTGCCGGGACGGTATCTGCATCATTGGCGACCGCTATTTCACCAAGCAAATCCAGTTTTACGATGTGAACTACCAGCTTGCACAGAACGAGGACAAGAACCTGATTTTTGAGAACTACTGCGATTTCCTCAACTATTTTGACAGCTCCATCAAAGTCCAGCTTTCTTTCCTCAACCAGCGGGCCGATATGGAGGAATACCAGAAGTCCATCCATATCCCGGAGCAGGCCGACGATTTCAACGGCATCCGGCGGGAATATTCGGGGATGCTCAAAGGCCAGCTTGCCAGGGGGAACAACGGCCTGACAAAGACCAAGTACATCACCTTTGGCATTGAAGCGGACAGCCTGAAAGAAGCAAAGCCCCGCCTGGAACGCATTGAAGCGGATGTGCTGGCGAATTTCAAGGTGCTGGGCGTCCGCGCCCACTCGTTAGACGGCTATGAGCGTCTGGCAATCCTGCACCGGATGTTTCACCCGGCGGATAACCAGAAATTTAAGTTTGCCTGGGACGCCATCTGGAAAACCGGGCTTTCCAGCAAGGACTTCATCGCGCCGGACAGCTTCACATTCAAGTCCGGCCAGTATTTCCAGATTGGCAGAACCTACGGCGCGGTATCGTTCTTACAAATCCTCGCCCCGGAACTGACCGACCGTATGCTGGCGGATTTCCTCGACCTGGAAAACAGCATGGTGGTGACGCTGCACATCCAGTCCATCGACCAGAGCGCGGCAATCAAGAACATCAAGCGCAAGATTACCGACCTCGACCGCATGAAGATTGAGGAACAGAAAAAGGCAGTCCGGGCAGGGTACGACATGGACATCATCCCGTCCGACCTTGCCACGTTCGGCAGCGAAGCAAAGACGCTTCTGGAAGATTTGCAGAGCCGCAACGAGCGGATGTTCCTTGTGACCATGCTGGTGATGAACCACGCCGGGACGCGGCAGAAGCTGGAAAACAACATCTTCCAGGCGGCGGGCGTGGCGCAGAAATACAACTGCGCGCTGCGCCGTCTGGACTACCAGCAGGAGCAGGGCCTGATGTCCTCCCTCCCGCTGGGCCTTAACCAGATCAGCATCCAGCGGGGCCTTACCACATCCAGCACCGCGATTTTCGTGCCGTTCACCACCCAGGAGCTTTTTATGAACGGCGAAGCGCTGTACTACGGCCTGAACGCCCTCTCCAACAACCTGATTATGGCCGACCGGAAGAAGCTGAAAAACCCCAACGGCCTGATTTTAGGCACACCCGGCAGCGGCAAATCCTTTTCCGCCAAGCGGGAAATCACCAACGCCTTTCTGATTACCCCGGACGATATAGCCATTATCGACCCGGAACAGGAATATTCGCCCCTTGTACAGCGGCTGGGCGGGCAGGTGATTGACATATCCCCCGCCTCCGACCAGTACATCAACCCGATGGACTTGACCCTCAATTACAGCGAGGACGACAACCCCCTGACCTTAAAAAGCGATTTTATCCTTTCCCTGATGGAGTTGATTGTGGGCGGCAAGTCCGGCCTGGAACCGGTGGAAAAGACGGTGGTTGACCGCTGCGTCCACATGGTATACCGGGATTACCTGCAAGACCCCAGGCCGGAGAAAATGCCGGTGTTAGGCGACCTCTATGAACTTCTGCGGAAACAGCCGGAGCAGGAAGCGCAAAGGCTGGCTACCGCGCTGGAAATCTACGTCACCGGCAGCTTAAATGTGTTCAACCACCAGACCAACGTGGAAATCAAGAGCCGGATTGTCTGCTATGTGATTAAAAACCTGGGCAAGCAGCTTAAAAAATTCGGGATGCAGGTGGTTCAGGATCAGGTGTGGGGACGGGTCAGCGAAAACCGGGAAGCCCATAAATCCACCCGGCTCTACATTGACGAGATGCACCTGCTTCTCAGGGAGGAACAGACCGCCGCCTATACCGTTGAGATTTGGAAACGGTTCAGAAAATGGGGCGGAATCCCGACCGGGATTACCCAAAATGTCAAGGACTTGCTGGCAAGCCGGGAAATTGCGAACATTTTTGAAAACAGCGATTTTATTTATATGCTGAACCAGGCAGGCGGCGACCGTCAAATCCTGGCAAAGCAGCTCAATATCTCCCCGCACCAGCTTGGCTATGTGACCAACTCCAATGCCGGCGAGGGGCTTTTGTTCTATGGCAACGTGATTATCCCATTCGTTGACCATTTCCCCAAGGACACGGAACTCTATTCGATCATGACCACCCGCCCGGAGGACTTGGCGGAACAGTAAAGGAGGGTAAGATTTGGAACACAATCAGGAAATTATGGAGCAGTTTTTGAAGCTGCTTTCGGAAAACGGGCGGGCGGGACAGTCAGAGGATTTGTCCCGCCTGCTGTTCTATATGGATGGCATGAACCGCCAGCTTGACGCGGTGCGCCAGGAATTGCAGACCGTCAGGGTACAGCTTGCACAGGCCCAGGACACGCCGCAGAAAACCGTCTTGCAGGGCATGGTGGACACGCTGCAAAGCAAAGTCCAGCAGGCGCAGGAAAAGCTGGACGGCCTGCGGGAGAAAATCATGCAGTGCGCCGCCAACGCGGTAGAGGGTTTCAAGCGCGTGGGCGTGACTGCGCTGGATAAGGCGGTTTCCGCTATGGGCATCCACAAGACGCTGGAAGCGGTTCAGCAGAATATCAGCGGTTCCCTGGCCGATGCCAGAAAGAACATTGAGAAAATAGAAACCCTTGGCCACGAACTCCGCAGCGTGGGCGGGCATCTGAAAAACGCAGGGCGCGCCGTGACCGGCAGGGAAACCCAGGCCGTGGACGGCGGGCAGGAGGGGCGCTTCCAGGCCGCTGTCCTTGCCCCCATGCGGACAGTCCACAAGATGCTCTCCACCATGAACAATGCCACCCTTGCGGCAATCGGCAGCGTGGAACGGCTGGAAACGGCAGCGGAAACCGTGCGGGAAGCCAAAAAGCCCCCTGTCCAGCAGACGGAGAATGAGGAAAAAGAGCCGGAACACAAGGAAGAACCCACGGAAAACCAGCACCGTGAGAAACCCTCCATCCGGCAGACGCTGACAGAAAAAAAGGAGCCTATGAACGCAAGCGATATTTTAGGCGACCCTGCCCGCGTCAAAATGTTTGACACGGTTTTAGAGGAATCCTGCCGCCAGTGGTGCGACTGCATCAATGATGCCCCGGAACGTGCCAGCGGCAAAGGCTTTGCGGCCTTTTTCTATGAGGTCTTTGAACAAAAAGAGCAGGAATACAAAGCCGAGTTAAAGGCCGACACGCGCTCTGAAAAGCCCTCCATCCGAAAAGCGCTGAACGAGAAAAAGGCCGAAGCCGCCGCCCGCCCTGCCCCGGAGCCGGAACGTAAAGCGCCGGAGGCCGCACGGTGAGCCGGGAACGGTTTCAGGCACGGGAGAAAAAGGTTCAGAAGATGGGACGGGACGGTCTGGTGGAACACAACCGCGCCACCGGCGAGGAAAAGCGCGTCAGCCAGCGCACGGCGGATGCCGCCTTTGACCGCGCCCGCCCCACGGAACGTGAGGACATCCGCCGTCCGGCAGTACGGGGCGCAGACACCGGCAAAAAGCGGAAACAGCCCCGCCCTGCGCCGGAAACAAGGGCAGAACAGACGGAAGTGCTGCTTACGCCGGAATATCTGGCAGACGCCACCGCCGAACCGCCGCCCGATGCCCCGGCAACCATGCGGGGCGCGGTGGATATGCCATTGCTGGATGCGCCAGCCGCCGAGGAACCCACTCCCGCGCCGGTGAGAAAACACCCCCAAAAGCGGGGGAAAACGAGCAAAAAGAAGCAAAGCACAAAATTTACGGAACACGCTGCCCGACCGGACAGTGAGGAAAAAACGGCTATGCGCGGCGTAGAGGGCGCTCCTGCCCCAAAGCGGCGCACTTCTGAGGGCGGCTCCCGCCTGCAATTTGACAAAGAAGAACCAGCAGACACCACCGCCGACCGCACAGCAATCAAAAAGCGGCAGGCATCAAAGCTGACGGAACACGCCGCCAAGCCAGACAGCAGGGAAACATCCTCTATGCGTGGCGCAGACGACGCACCCGTCACAAAACGGCACATTTCCGAGGGCGGCTCCCGCCTGCGATTTGACAAAGAAGAACCGGCAGACACCACCGCTGACCGCACAGCGATCAAAAAGCGGCAAACGGCAAAGCTGGCCGAACACGCCGCTAAACCAGAGGATAAGGCAAAATCGGAGGATAAGCTAAAATCCGGCGGCAACCCAAAGGCCGGGGGAACCCGCCTGAAATTTGAGGATACCGCCAAAGATTCGGAAACTGCCGGCGATGCCGCGCCCGATGCCCCCACCCGCCAACAAAAGAAATATAACAAGGCCGTCCGCCGCACGGAACGCGCAGACCGCCGCGTGGAGCAGGCACAAATGAAGCTGCCTGCCAAGCGCCGTCTGCACATGGAGCGCCAGCCTGACGAAGCCAGCGGGAAAATGAAACGGCGGCTCCGTTTTGAGGAGGAAGTCCTGCCGGAATACCGCAGGCCCTCCCTGCTCTCCCGTGGGGCCGGCGCGGTGAAAATGGCGGCGGTTATCAAGCTGCACAGCAAAATCCGCGAATACGAGCGCGACAACGTGGCTCTGGAATCCGCCCACAAAAGCGAACTGGTTGCCGAGCAGGGCGTGGGGCGCGTCCTGCGCTGGGAACGGAACCGCCGCCGCGCCAAGCCCTACCGCACTTTACGGAAAGCACAGCAGAAAGCGGCGCGGGCGCACACCGACCTTGCATGGCAGACCGCCCTGCGGGATAATCCCGAACTGCAACGCAAAAACGCGCTGGCAAAATGGGTGCAGAAACAGAAAATCAAGCGGAAATACGCCCAGGCCGCCCATGAAGCCAAACAGAGCGCGAAATTTACCCAAAACGTCCTGACCGCCACCGGCAAGATTGCCCGCGCCATCGCCCAGTATGCGGCGGCGCATAAGGCGGTCTTTCTGGCGGTTGCAATGCTGGCGCTGGTGGTGATGTTCTTTGCCACGGGCCTGACCTCCTGCACCGCCATGCTCTCCGGCTTCCAGTCCTCCTATATTTCTGCGTCCTACATGGCCGACGAGGGGGAAATCTGCCAGAGCGACCTTTACTACACCGAAAAGGAAACGGATTTACAGATTGACATTGACAATACCGAGGAAAATTACCCCGGCTATGATGAATACCGCTACAACATCGGTGAAATCAGCCACAACCCCTATGAACTGCTGGGCTACCTTTCCACGGCGTTCAATGCCTTTACCTTTGCAGGGGTTCAGTCTGAAATCGACCGCATTTTTTCCGAGCAGTACACCCTCACCCGTGAAGTGATTGTGGAAACCCGGTACGACGATGACGGCGACCCCTATGACTGGTACGTCCTGCAAACCACATTGACCGTGCGCCCGCTGTCTGCCGTGGCACAAAGCCATCTCTCTCCCGGCGAACAGACCGACCGCTACGGTGTGTATATGCAGACCTACGGCAACCGGCAGGCGTTTGGGAACCCCTTTGATTTCTCATGGCTGGGGAACGTGAGCAGCGGCTACGGCTGGCGGGTACACCCCATCAGCGGGGAAAAGAGCCTGCATCGCGGCATTGACCTTGCCGTAGCGCAGGGTACGCCGATTTTGGCGGTGCAGGACGGGCGCGTGGTATCGGCTGGCGACGCGGGCAGCTACGGGCTGTGCGTGGTGATTGAGGACGATAAAGGCTACCAGTCCCGGTATGCCCACTGTTCCAGCCTAAACGTCAGCGCAGGCCAGGAAGTAAAACGCGGGGATGTGATCGCCGCCGTTGGCAGCACCGGCAACAGCACGGGGCCGCACCTGCATTTAGAGGTCATGCTAAACGGCGAATACTTAAATCCCTATTTCTTCGTGGACAACGGCGACGATGGAACCGGCGCAATCCCCGGCACACCCGGCGGGCCGGCTATCCCGGACTATTCCGGCGAACCGATGGGGGACGGCAGCTTTGAAGCGATGCTCCATGAAGCAGAAAAATTTTTAGGATGGCCTTACGTTTGGGGCGGCAGTTCCCCCTCCACATCCTTTGACTGCTCCGGCTATGTTTCGTGGGTCATTAACCAGTCCGGCGTGGGCAGCGTGGGACGGCAGACGGCACAGGGGCTTTATAATCTGTGTACCCCGGTATCTTCGGCAAACGCACAGCCCGGTGATTTGATTTTCTTCACCGGTACATACAGCTCTCCGGGGCCGGTCAGCCACGTTGGGATTTATGTGGGCGGCGGGCGGTTCATTCACTGCGGCGACCCGATCTCCTACGCCAATACGGGAAGCCCCTATTGGTCTGCCCATCTGTACGGATATGGGCGTCTACCCTGAAACACTTTTTTCAAGTATTTTTGCCAGAAACGGAGGTATGATTTGAAAATTGGACTGATTGATGTGGATTCCCACAACTGGCCGAACCTGTGCCTGATGAAGCTGTCCGCGTACCATAAGGCGCGGGGCGACCTGGTTGAGTGGTGGAACCCAGGGAACCACTACGACCTTGTCTATAAAAGCCGGGTATTCACAGATACCTACTCGAAAGATACGATTGCCGTTACCAATGCCGATGCCGTCATTTCAGGCGGCACGGGCTACGGCATAAGGGAAAATTTACCGGATGCGGTGGAACACACCCGCCCGGACGCTTCTTTATATCCGCAGTTTTCCGATACCGCCTATGGCTTTTTGAGCCGTGGCTGTCCGCGAAACTGCGGATTCTGCATTGTCAGCGGCAAGGAGGGACGCAAAAGCCGCAAGGTAGCTGACCTGTCCGAGTTTTGGGACGGGCAGAAAGAAATCAAGCTGCTGGACGCAAACCTCCTCGCCTGCCCCGACCATGAAGCGCTGATTTTACAGCTTGCCGAAAGCCGCGCATGGGTGGACTTTTCCCAGGGGCTTGACATCCGCCTGGTTACGCCGGACAATGTGGCGCTCTTAAACCGGGTACGCACCAAAGCGGTACATTTTGCCTGGGACAATCCAGACGAGGACTTGACCGGGCATTTTAAGCGCTTTCTGGAACTGACCGCCATTAAGAGCGACCGAAAGCGGCGCGTCTATGTCCTGACCAATTACGGCAGCACCCATGAGCAGGACTTGTACCGGGTGGAAACCCTGCGCGGCATGGGCTATGACCCCTATGTGATGGTCTACGACCGCCCCACTGCGCCGAAAATCACCCGCCAGCTTCAGCGCTGGGTGAACAACAAGCGGATTTTTTACACTGTCAAAAACTTTTCCGATTACATTCCAAACAAAGCAGGAGGGACAGCATGAAAATTGACCGATTAAAAACCGACCTGGCGAAAGCCAAAGAAAAAGCCGCCGAGTGGCAGGCCCGTGTGCGGGACTTGGAAAAGCAGATCACCGAGCAGGAAAACCTTGAAATCTTGCAGGTGGTACGCGGCGTGGCGGCTTCGCCGGAGGAACTGCGGGGGCTGCTGGATATGATACGCGGGGCGAAGATGCCCCCGGCTGGCAATGCCCGAACTTTTGAAAACATGGATAAGGAGGAAATCTGAGTATATGAATATGAAAACAAAACGCTTTCAGCGCACGGCGGCGATGCTGCTGTGCATTTTTATTTGTGCCTGGACAATGTTCCCCCTGATGGGCGCGGCCTTTGCCGCCGAAGGGCTGCATGACACCGCAGAGGCAGAAATCACCTGCTGTTGTGATATTCGCTGCACGGCGGATACCCTCAACGCAGACTGCCCGGTTTGTACGCAGGATGTGAATGCCTGCACCGGCACGGAACCGGAAGCACCCACCGAAACAGAAACACCCACCGAGCCGGAAACCACCTGCTTCTGCGATACCCGCTGCACGGCAGATACCCTCAACGCAGACTGCCCGGTTTGTACGCAGGATGTAGCTGCCTGCACCGGCGCAGAGCCGGAAGTACCCACCGAGCCGGAAATCACCTGCTCTTGTGATATTCGCTGCACGGCGGACACCCTCAATGCGGACTGCCCCGTCTGTGTGCAGGAGGCAGCCGCCTGCATTGGCGCGGAGCCGGAACCGCCCACGGAACCGGAACCCGTCTGCATCTGTGAAACACGGTGTACGGCAGACACGCTCCATGCAGACTGCCCCATCTGTAAGCAGGATGTAACCGGCTGCATTGGCAAAGAGCCGGAACCGCCAGCGGAGCCGGTCTGTATCTGCACCGCCCACTGTGAACCCGGCGCGGTCAATGCGGACTGTCCCGTCTGCCTGCTGAACCTGGCCGGCTGCACCGTCGAAGCCCCTGCGCCTGTCCCGGTCTGCGTCTGCGAAAACAAGTGCGAGCTTGGCGCGGTCAACCCCGACTGCCCGATCTGCAGAGCCGACCTGACCGGCTGCACCGGCAAAGCCCCCGCGCCCATCCCGGCATCCAATCTCTCCATCAAGATTACACCGCCCTCCGGCTGGGCGACCGGCAGCGCCGCCGCCGAGTTTCGCATTACCGATGAAAACGGGAACGGCTTTGCTCTCGTTCAGGTAAAAATCGAGAAAAACGGGCAATGGCGCGATGTGACAGACAGCTTGAAGCAGAACGAAAACCGCTGGTACGGGGAAATCGACCTTTCGGAGAACTGCACCGTCTATGTCTGCGCCACCGGCCACGATGGGAAAGTTTACGAGAAATCCCGCTATATGGAGTGCTTCGACCGCACCGCGCCTACCTTACGCGCCAGCATGGACGGGCGGCTGCTCCGGGCAGAAGCCAAAGACGCCCTTTCCGGCGTGGCGGCAATCTACATTGACGGCGAGAAATACACCGATTTAACCAACGGCACACTGGACGTGCCGCTGCGGGATTTGCCCGATGATTACGAGCAGCTTTCGGTGCAGGCGGTGGACGCTGCGGGAAACAAATCAAAAATCGTGCAGGTCAAAAACCCCAACTATCAGGCGGAGGATAACAAACAGAAGCCCTCCACCGGCCAGACACAGCCCCCGGCAACCACCGCGCCGGGTACATCCGCCACGCCTGGTACAACCACCACGCCTGCGGCTACAACACCCACAACGGGCGCGACAACCTCACCCAACACGCAGACTACCGCCCCGGCAACAAGCGCCACAAAACCGGCTGCTGGCACGGGCAGCACAAAGCCCTCCGCTTCGGCAAGCGCCGACCCGGATGCGGAAGCAGACACCACGCCCCGCGACCCGGTTCCCCTGACTCCGGACGGCCAGGCCACGGTGCTTGATAACGCCACCAATGAGGACGGCAAGGAGTTTTACACCATCCAGACGCCGGATGAAAACGTGTTCTACCTGATTATCGACAACCAGAGGGACACGGAAAACGTGTATTTCCTCAACGCCGTCACCGAAGCCGACCTGATGGCGCTGGCAGTCAAGGAGGACGACGCGCCGCAGACGGACGCAATCCCCGACCCGGAGCCGGCCTGCATCTGTACGGAACAGTGCGCCGCCGGCGAGGTCAACACCGACTGCCCGGTCTGCACCCTGAACCGGAAAGACTGTACCGGAAAAGCCCCTGTGACCGATACGGAAACCGAACCCGATAAAAAGCCGGAGAAAACGAAAAGCAGCGGTTCCGGCACACTGATTTTAGTGCTGCTTGTGGCGCTGGCGGCTGGCGGCGCGGGCTACTACTTCAAAATCTATAAGCCTAAAAAAGACTTGGACGATGCGGAGGACTTTGACGAACTGACCGGCGGGGACGAAGAGGAAACGGTCAACGAGGACGAGGATGTGGACGCGCAGGAAGAAACCCGGCAGACGGGCTATGAGGAACCGACAGCCTATGATGAGCCGGAGGAACCGGACTATCCTGAAAACTACGGCGGGGAGGACGACTGATGCGATTTACCAACAGCCCTTTTGAGCGGATGATGACCCAAAGGCCGTCCCCTGGCCGCGCCGCGCCTGCTTCCCCCGTCCATCCGCCCGGACATCCCTGCCACCGCTGTCCCTATGGGCTAAATGCGCCCTGCGTGGGGATATGCTACAAAAATCTGAAAAAGGAGCGTGAGAAAAATGCAACTTGTGATCGCGGAAAAACCGTCGGTAGCGATGGCTCTGTCTAAGGTATTAGACGCAAAAAGCCGGGGCGACGGTTACATGGAGGGCGGCGGCTGGCTGGTAAGCTGGTGCATCGGCCATCTGGTGGAACTTGCCCCCGCCGATGCCTACGACCCCCGCTATTCCAAATGGAACTATGCCGACCTGCCGATTTTACCGGAGCCGTGGCAGTATCAGGTGCTGCCGGACACCAAAAAGCAGTTTGAAACCTTAAAAAGCCTGATGCACCGGGCCGATGTCACCGCCTTAATCTGTGCAACGGACGCAGGGCGCGAGGGGGAACTGATTTTCCGCCTGACTTACCATCTGTGCGGCTGCACAAAGCCCGTCAAGCGGCTGTGGATTTCCTCAATGGAGGAAACCGCCATCCAGAAAGGCTTTGACCGCCTGCTGGACGGGAAAAACTATGACAATCTCTACGCCGCCGCCCTCTGCCGCGCCAAGGCGGACTGGCTGATCGGCATCAACGGTACACGTTTGTTTACCACGCTGTACCAGGGCAAAACCCTGAACGTGGGCCGGGTGCAGACCCCGACGCTGGCGCTGTTAGCAGAACGGGAAGCCGCCATTTCCGGCTTTCGGAAAAAGAAATTTTATACGGTGGAGCTGGAACTGGACGGATTCCATGCCGCCAGTGAACGCTTTGCATCCAAAACGGACGCAGGCAGGCTGCGTACCGGCTGTGTGGGCAAGCCTGCAACGGTACAGACGGTTTCCCAAAAGGAGAAAACCGAGCGCCCGCCCAGGCTGTACGATTTAACTACCCTCCAAAGAGAAGCAAACCGGCTGTTTGACTACACCGCCCAGCAGACCCTTGATTATCTGCAAGCCCTCTATGAAAAGCGGCTGGCGACCTACCCACGCACGGACAGCCGGTACTTGACCGAAGATATGGCATCAGGACTGCCCTCATTATGTCAGTCTATCGCCGCATCGCTGCCCTTTGCGGCAGATTTGTCCTTGCCGGTAAACGCTGCGCAGGTAATCGACAACAGCAAAGTCACCGACCACCATGCCATCCTGCCCACGGCAGAAACGGCAAAAACCGACCTGTCCGCGCTGCCCTCCGGGGAGAAAAACATCCTCTTTCTTGCTGCCGCCCGTCTGCTGTGCGCGGTAGGCGAACCCCATACCTATGCGGAAACTGCCGTCACGCTGGAATGTGGCGGCGCTGTCTTTTCCGCCAAAGGCAAGACAGAAATCGCGGCGGGCTGGACGGCTTTGGAGCAGGCTTTCCATGCCACACTGAAACAGAAACCGAAGCAGGCGGAACCGTCCCCGCCGCTTCCTGCGCTCACCGAGGGACAGAAGCTGACCGCCGAGGGCGCGTCCGTCAAAGAGGGCGCGACCTCCCCTCCGGCCCATTTTACCGAGGACACGCTGCTCTCCGCAATGGAACACGCCAGCGCGGAGGATTTTGCAAAGTTGGAGGACGTGGAGCGCAAGGGGCTTGGCACTCCGGCCACCCGCGCCGGCGTGATTGAAAAGCTGGTGCGCTCCGGCTTTGTGGAGCGGAAGAAAAAGCAGCTTCTCCCCACGGAAAAAGGCACGGAACTTATCAAGGTAATGCCCGATGCGCTGAAATCCGCCAGGCTGACCGCTGAATGGGAGGAACGGCTGGGCGCGGTGGAGCGCGGGGAACTCTCCCCGGAGGACTTTATGGCGGGCATTTCCGCTATGCTCACCGAACTTATCAAAGGCTATCAGGGCGTGACCGTGGCAAGCGCCGCCCTGTCTGCATCCGGGCGCACGGTAATCGGTATCTGCCCCCGCTGCGGCAAAAACGTGGTGGAGGGCAAAAAGAGTTTCTTCTGCGAGGGCTGGAACGCCACGCCCCCCTGCGGCTTTGCCCTCTGGAAGAACGACCGCTTCTTTACCGGGAAGCGCAAGGAGCTGACCCGCAAGGTTGCCGCCGCCCTGCTGAAAAACGGGCGCGTCGCCATGACCGGCCTGTTTTCCGAGAAAAAAGGCGTCCTCTATGACGCGACCGTTGTGATGGAGGACACCGGAGAGAAATTTGTCCGCTTCAAGCTGGAATTTGACCCCAAAACCCCCAAAAAGAAAGGAAACTGACGCTTATGGAAAAGAACATGAACGCATTTAACCGCAACCTGCACAACCTCCTGGCCATCAGCGGCACGGACGCCGCTGAACTGGCGCAGGCCCTGAACGTGGAACTGCCGGAAATGAACCGCTGGCTGAACGGCTCCGCCGCGCCGGATGTGTACCAGCTTCAGGAGATCGCCAGACGGTTCGGGATGCCCTACTCCTACTTCTTTGAGAGCAGCCAGAGCCTGCCCAACGTGCCGGAAGTGGCGGCATGGCTGGGCTTGTCGGAGGAAACGGTGGAAACCCTGCTGGCAATGGCCGATACCGAGCCGGAGGAAGTCATGGACGCGCTGGACGATGCCATTTATGCAATGGCTGCCGCTGTCCGTGCTGCGGGGGAGGTGGATACGGAATGAAGAAAGAGGAACAAAAAGACCTTTTGATTGGGGAAGAAATCGCCATCCGTCAGATTGGCGTCCCCTATGGCTGGCTCTACCGGCGCACGGAACCCGGCTATCTTCTGGCAGACGGAACCGCCCTTTTGGAATGCGAGCGTGACAGCGCAGGCCGCTATAAAGGCGGCGCGGGGCTGGACGGGGTGTACCTGCATACCGGGCGGCTCTATGTGCCGGTGCTGGCGGAGGACGGCAAAGTCCGCGCCTTTCAGGAGGTGCGCCCGGAAAACTACCTTGCCGCCGCCGAAATGAGCGCGGAGGGAAACTATAACCAGATTGACGGCATCATCAACAATGAACCGCCGCCAAAGCCCTCTGTGCTGGATGCCCTCAGCCAGTGCCGGCAGGATGCCGCCAAAGGTCACGATACGCCAAAGAAGCCCCCGCGCGGACAGGAGGTGGAGCGATGAAGCTGTCCGGAACCGAGAGGGAAACCATCGTGCTGTATAACGAAGCAGAAGCCGCCGCCAGCATCTACACCCACAATGCCGCCCTTTGCCGGCAGCTTTCCGAACTGTGCGGCACTTACCCCGGACAGGTACGGCAGACCGGAGACAACGGATATGGCGGGCTTTCCTTTGAACTGCCGAAAAAATGGGTACGCATCACCCCGCCCCGTGTCCTTACCCCTGCACAGCGGGCGGTGCTGGATCAGATGAACGAGAAAAGGCGCGGCGGCTGATTGTCCCCGCTGTCCGGCTGTGGTATAATCAAATCCGGCAGACAAACGGGCAAAAACACGGAGGATGCAGAACGTGAAAAACAGCACTACCCCCAAATGGGCAAAACAGAAGAATAAAGCGGCGCGCCACGCTGCCCGCATCCGCATGGCGCGGCAATGGCTCCCCTCCTATACGGGGACGCACCTTGTCCGCGCCTACCGGGAAAAATTCAAGGTCGATGTGCCGACCGCGCTGAATGACTTAGAGGAAATCGGCGCACTGACCCCGGAGCAGGCAGCGGTGAAGCGGCAGGCGGAACAGAAACGCCAGGAGCATCTGCGGCGGGAACGGGAGGCAAAGAAACAGCAATCCTTTTATGACCGCTTCCCGGATTCGGACGACCGCTTTTATTTTATCGCCGGTTACACCTCCGGCGGCGCACCCTATGGCGTAACATGGGAAGAAATGGGGCTTTCCCCCTGGGAACTCCCCGGAGAAGAATCATAACAACCATCCACACACCCGGAGCAGGACGCACCTGTTCCGGGCTTTTATTTTGCGAAAAAGGAGGGAAACATGGCGAATAAGCTACAATATGTGTCGCAGCTTGCAGACCAGACCGCCAAAGCGGTCACAAGGAACGCCCACGGCTGGAAAAGCTATCTTACCACTGCATCGCGGCTCTATAAATACTCGTTTGATGAACAGCTTTTAATCTACGCCCAGCGCCCGGACGCCACCGCCTGCGCCAGCATGGAACTGTGGAATGAGGATATGCGCCGCTGGGTCAAGGCCGGCTCCAAGGGCATTGCGCTCATCAATAAGGACGGCATCCGCCCGCGCCTGACCTATGTTTTCGATGTGGCGGACACCCGCCCGGTGCGGGGCGCAAGGATGCCCTATCTGTGGGAACTGAAAGACGAACACCACGCCGCCGTCCTGGATACGCTCGTGAAGCGGTACGGAGAAACGGAAAGCCAGGACATCGGGCAGGCGCTGATGGAACAGGCAAAACACGCGGTAGAGGAAGTGTACCCCGAACTTCTGGCCGACCTTGCCTACGACACCCAGGGCAGTCTTTTGGAGGAACTGGACGACCTTAACCTGGAAGTGCGTTTCCGCAACCTCCTGACGGCCAGCGTCCAGTACACGCTCCTCACCCGCTGCGGCCTAAACGCCGCCGACTATCTGGACGATGAAGATTTTGACGGCATCAGTGAATTTTCCACCCCCGCCGTCCTCCACCACTTAGGCAGCGCCGCCAGCGAAGTGTCCATGAATATGCTGCTGGAAGTGAAAAAGGGCATCCGGCAGGCAGAGAAAGAAAAAGCGCAGAACCGTCAAAAAAACAGGGAAAAAACCCTTGCAAAAGAGCCGGTGATCGGTTATACTAAAGGCAAGGAAGAATTTAGCACGTTAAAGCATGAAAGTGAAGAAAGGAGCATAGAAAATGGCAGAACTGGCATACAAGAAGATGGGCGATTACCAGATTCCCGACCTGATGATGGACGGGGAGGACGAGATGGAGGAAATGCCGCTGGGCAAGTACGGACGGATGCGGCAGACCTTTCTCCAGGAACGGCACAAGGAACGGTACACCTCGATGCTTCTGACCGGGCGGCTGGAAGCCCACCTGCGGGAGATCGACCAGCAGGCACAGGAACAGATAGACCGGATCGTGGCGGACTTAAAGAAACAGAACCACGTGGACGAAGCGATGAAAGCCCGCGACCAGATGGGATGGGTGCAGGCGGTCAACAGCTTCACCGCACAGGCGGAGGAAATGGTACTGAACGAGATCGTTTACAAGTAAATCAGGAAAACCAGCAGGCGGCGGGCGAACAGCCCGCCGTTTCTGCGTCTGCAAAGCCGGCATTTACACAGTTTTCCCTGTTCCCTACCGTGGAACAGCAGATTGAAACCATTGCCCATGTGCAGAAAACCGAGCAGGAACTCCGCCCCGCCGCTGCCGCCGGAAAAGTGACGGATGCCGTCATCGGGCGCGCCCTCACCAGCGGCAGCAATGAGCGAAACAGTATTTTGCGTATCGTGGCCTTTTTCCAGAAAGACCCGCCGGAAGAACTTGCCGCCGATTTTCTGCAAAAGGAATACCGCACCGGCGGCAAAGGGCTTAACATTGCGGGGCATGAGTATTCTTTGTGGTTCAGTCAAAGGGGCATCCACATCGCGCCGGGACGTTCTGCCGGGGGAGGTTCCCTTGTCACATGGAAGCAGGCGGCGGCACAGATTAGCCAGCTTCTGAAAGACGGCCAGTTTGCCAGCCAGGACAACATCGACGCGGCGCGGGACAACGAGTTTCGGGAACTGTCCGAAAAGCTGTGGTATCTGCGCCAGAATTTCAGCGACGAAGCAAGGGAAAAGGGCTTACTGCCCACCATTGACGCGCTGTACGGCGGTTTCCCGGACAGCACGGAAAAGATTGCCGCACTCTTAAAAGACCCGTCAGAACGCGCCAAAATCGCGCAGGAGGTAAAGCAGCTTGCAAGCGCCCATCAGCGGAACCCGGAACTGTTACGGTTCCGCCAGCAGATACCGCCCCATGATTTATATACCCGCCTGACCGATATGGATAAGCCGGTGACGGCTTTTCAGGCGGCAGCGGGTTTTTCCCCTGCCCGTGGCGCATTTGTCACCGAGGATGAAATCACCCGCCAGCTCACCGGCGGCTCCGGGGTTTCCGAGGGCAAGCTCCGCATTTACTCCTACTTCATGCAGGGCCATGACGCCGCCGAGTGCATTGCCTTTCTGAAAAATGAATACGGCATCGGCGGGCATGGCTACATTGGATTTGACGAATGGCACGACGGCAAAGGAATCAAACTGTCCCGCGCTGACGATTTTTCCGAGGGCAATTATGATACGGTCATGCTGAACTGGAAACAGATACACAAGCGGATTGCCGGACTAATCAAAGAAGATCGGTATCTGAACCGCAGGGAAAAGGCATATCTGCCGGAATATGAAAAAATGCGGCTTGCCAGGAGCCTGTATGTGTTCCAATACTATGACCCCAACGACACGGATAAAACAATCCCCCACGACTGGAATTTTGACGCGCCAAAAAAGGTGTTCCGCCCCATACTGGACGACCCGGAACAATGCGCGGCGCACTATGAGCAGATGGTCAAGGCGCTGGCAATGGTATCCCCGGACGACCGCGCCTACAAGCTGATGGAACCGTCACTCCGGGATATGGGCGCGTATCTGCGGGGCGAATATTCCTTATTCACCCCTCTGCCCGAAGCTGTCTTGCAGGAGGAACGCCAGAAAAAGCAGGAGCAAAAACAGAAAGAAAAGAAAAGCGCCGGTAAGCATACGGAAGAACCCGCCGGCAGTCTTGCAGCGGCGGCAAAAGCCCTCTCCCGCAAGAAAAAGCCCGCCCCGCAAGAGGACAAAGAGGGCCAGCAGCTTACCCTGGATATGTTCGGGCTTTTGTCTGACCCCGCCACACCATCCACGCCGGAAATGGAACAGCCGCAGGCAGAGCCAGCCGCACCGGAAACAGCCGCAGCCGCCGAGCCGGATGTACCCGAAGCTACTGCAAACGCGGAGCCGGATATACCCGAAGCTGCCGTGAACACGGAACCGGAAAACCCTGCCGCCCGGTATGACCTGGGCTATGGACACCTGGGCAACGGCCTGACGGTCTGGAACCGTTTGGAAGAAGTACACGGCGATTATAAGACGGTTGCCCATATCGACCCCGACCGCACCGTAACCTTTTATGACGCAGGCTTGCCGGAGGAAATCCGGGAAGAAATCCAGAAAATCGCCGCCACCAGCGAAATGACCGTTTCCGCGACCCAGGACGCGCCGGTATTTTCCACGCCGCCCCAGGAGCCGGAACGGGTGCAGGATATGGAGCAGGCCAGAGAACCAGAACCAGAGCCGGAAAAGGCGCAGGACGCGCCCGCTGCGGACAAACCAGAGCCGGAAACCGCAGGCGGCAATATCGTACCATTCCCTGCGCCGGAGGACGGAACGGAACCCACCGGCGCGGGTGCAGGGCAGACACAGAAAACCCCTGAAACAGCCGCCGCAGACGAACCGAACCTTACGCTCAATGTAGAGGAATACCTGAACCTCAAAGCGGCCCATCCTGACAAGCTGGTAGGCGTTCAGGTGGGGGAAACCATCCTCTTTTACGGCACGGACGCAGAAGAAGCCGCGCCTGCCCTGGGAAGAAAAACCGTTACCCGCGAAATCCCCGATTTGGGGACAGTTTCCGTCACCGGCGCGGCTGGCTGGCAGTCTGTCCTGAAAAAGCTGCTGGAACACGGAAAAAGCGTGGTGCTTGCGCGGCCTGACGCAGAACGCGGCAAGGATGCGCCCTATGAAATCATCAAGGAGCGCAGCGCGGCGGATTATATCCCTGTCGGCATGGAACTGACCATTGACGGGCGGCTGATGAAGATTGACAGCGTGGACTACAACGCCGGAACCGTCAGCCTGCAAGATATGGAACTGCGGGGCTGGTTCCCCATTTTCCGCAGCGAAAGCATCCCCTTTGTGCGGCAGTTTGTGGAGGAAGTCCAGCAGGAGCATTTTACAGCGGAACCCATGCAGGAGCCGGAACAGCCCCAAACCTCCGATTTAGACAGGGCAAAGCAGCTTATTGAACAGTTTGCCTATTCTGAATACGGCAGCGATGATGTGGATTTCTCCGACTTGGAGCATATCGGGATTGCCTATACCACGATTACAGACGATGAACTGGAAATCCAGGTCAATGTGGATTTGGTGCATTTCAGTGTTAGCCAGCTTGTAGAGGGCGTATGTGTGGAAAGGCGGGACTATGACAGCCTGCGGGAACTGATTGACCATGAACTGGCAGACCTTGATTTTGACGACCTGATTTATCTGTCCCCCGAAGCGGAAAGGCGGCTGGAACAGCAGACAGAAAAAGAACCGGAACCGATGGAGATTGACGGCGGGCAGATTACCGAAACCCCGGCGCAGAAGCAGGCCCGCCGCCGCGCCCAGGAGGAAGTGGGCGGCAGGGTATTCCCCAGCGAGATTATTTTACAGCCCCTGCGGTTTGAACCAGAGCGCCACAACTTCCAGATTACGGATGAAAATTTAGGCGTGGGCGGTGAAAAAACCAAGTACCAGTACAACGTGGAAGCCATCCGCACCCTGAAACAGATTGAAGCCGAAAAACGCCTTGCCACACCGGAGGAACAGACTATTTTGTCCCGCTATGTGGGCTGGGGCGGCATTTCCCACGCCTTTGAGCCAGACGACCCCAGGTGGGCAAAGGAATACGCCGAACTGAAAGAACTGCTCACCCCTGCGGAGTACCAGTCCGCACAAAGCACGGTTCTCAACGCCCATTACACCAGCCCCACCGTTATCCAGGCAATCTACAACGCGGTGGAACAGATGGATTTTACGCCTGGGACAGTTTTGGAGCCGTCTATGGGTATCGGAAACTTTTTCGGGATGCTGCCGGAAAAATTGGCGGCGGCAAAACTCTATGGCGTGGAACTGGACGACCTGACCGGGCGCATCGCAAAACAGCTATACCAAAAGGCGGATATTACAGTAGACGGCTTCGAGCGCACCGACCACCCGGACGATTTCTTTGACCTGGCGGTGGGCAACGTCCCCTTTGGCAGCTATCAGGTACATGACAAGCGGTACGACCGCCAGAACCTGATGATACACGACTATTTCATCACCAAAACGCTGGACAAGGTGCGTCCCGGCGGCATTGTGGCCTTTATCACCACCAAAGGCACGATGGACAAGAAAAACAGCAAAGTGCGGGAAGCGCTGGCGCAAAAAGCCGATTTATTAGGCGCAGTCCGACTGCCCAGCAATGCGTTCAAAGCCAACGCCGGAACCGAAGTCACCACGGACATCCTCTTTTTCCAAAAGCGCGACCGCATCCCGGAAAAACTCCCGGAATGGGTGGAGGCCGGGCAGACGGAGGACGGCATCCCCCTGAACCGCTACTATTTGGAACACCCGGAAATGGTGCTGGGGACAATGACAATGGGGCGCAGTATGTACGGCAATGAAACCGAAACCTCCTGCCAGCCCATCCCCGGCGCAGACCTTTCCAAGCAGCTTGCAGACGCTATCCGGCATATCGCACCGCCTGACCGGGAACTGCTGGAAGTGGATGCCGGACAGGACGGGGAAGAACTGGAAAGCATCCCCGCAGACCCATCTGTACGCAATTTCAGTTACACCCTATCCAATGATAAGCTGTACTTCCGGGAAAACTCCCGCATGACCCAGGCCGTCCTTGGCAAAACCCCCACGGAGCGCGTCAAGGGCATGATCGGCATCCGGGACAGCGCCCGCCGCCTGATTGACTTGCAGCTTGCCGGCGCGGACGATACCGAAATCCAGTCCGAGCAGGCAAAATTAAACCGGCTCTATGATGCGTTCAGCGCAAAATACGGGCTTCTTAACAGCACCGGCAACAAGCTGGCCTTTGAACAGGATTCCTCCTACCCGCTGCTCTGCTCCCTGGAAATCATCAACGAGGAGGGGAAACTGGAACGCAAGGCGGATATGTTCACCCGGCGCACCATCCAGACCCACCGCGCCGTTACCAGCGTGGACACGGCTGTGGAGGCGCTGGCGGTATCTATCGGGGAGAAAGCCTGCGTGGATTTGGGCTACATGGCGTCCCTGATGGGCGGCTCTGAAAAAATCCCGCAGATTGTGGAGGACTTAAAAGGCATCATCTTCAAAGACCCCTCCACCGGCCCCTTTGACCTGGAGGACGGCGGCACACACTGGCACCAGGGCTGGCAGACGGCGGACGAATACCTTTCCGGCAACGTCCGGGCCAAGTTAGCGATTGCCCGCGCCGCCGCCAAGGAAAACCCGCAGTTTGCCGTCAACGGCGAAAAACTGGAACAGGTGCAGCCCAAAGACCTGACCGCTTCTGAAATCAGCGTCCGGATCGGCGCGTCCTGGATAGACCCCAGGTATTACCAGCAGTTTATGTTTGAACTGCTCCACACGCCTGCATACTTGCAGGAGCGGAAAATCAAGCTGCAATATGCCCCCGTCACCGGCGAATGGAACGTGCAGGGCAAAAGCGCGGACAACCGGGATAACGTGCGCGTCTACGCCACCTACGGCACAAAGCGCATCAACGCTTATGAAATCTTTGAACAGACCTTAAACCAGCGGGATGTGCGGATCTTCGATACAAAGATGGAGGACGGAAAGGAGGTGCGCGTCCTCAACGAAAAACAGACCGCCATCGCCCAGCAGAAGCAGGAAGCCATGTGCGAAGCGTTCAAGGACTGGATTTTCAAAGACCCGGAGCGCCGGGAAACCCTTTGCAGGCGTTACAACGAGAAATTCAACTGCATCCGTCCCCGCGAATATGACGGTTCCCATATCCGTTTTGCGGGCATGAACCCGGAAATTGCCCTGCGTACCCATCAGGAAAACGCCGTGGCGCGGATGCTCTACGGAAAAAATTCACTGCTCGCCCACTGTGTCGGCGCGGGCAAGACCTTTGAAATGATTGCCGCCGCAATGGAGGGCAAGCGGCTGGGCCTGAACCAGAAATCCTTATTCGTCGTCCCCAACCACTTAACGGAACAATGGGGCGGCGATTTTTTGCGCCTTTACCCCGGCGCAAAGGTGCTGGTTGCCACCAAACGGGACTTTGAGCCTGCCCGCCGCAAGAAATTCTGCGCCCGTATCGCCACCGGCGACTATGACGCGGTGATTATCGGACACTCACAGTTTGAGAAAATCCCCCTCTCCCCGGAACGGCAGAAAGCCGTCATTGAGGGGCAGATCAGCGAAATCGTCACCGCCATTGCCGAAGCAAAAGCCGAGGACGGCGAGCGCTACACCATCAAGCAGATGGAGAAAACCAAGAAAAATCTCGAAGCCAAGCTGCAAAAGCTGGCGGACGGCAAGAAGAAAGACAGCGTTGTGACCTTTGAGGAATTGGGCGTTGACCGTTTGTTTGTGGACGAAGCCCACGGGTTTAAGAACCTCTTTTTACACACAAAAATGCGGAACGTGGCGGGGATTGCACAGACAGACGCGCAGAAATCCAGCGATATGTTTGCCAAATGCCGCTACATGGACGAAATCACCGGCGGGCGCGGCATCGTATTCGCCACCGGAACCCCGGTCAGCAATTCAATGGTAGAATTATATACCATGATGCGCTACCTCCAGTTTGACACGTTGGAGCAGAACGGACACCGCCACTTTGACGCATGGGCGGCGGACTTTGGCGAAAAGGTCACGGCGATGGAATTAAAGCCGGAGGGCAGCGGCTTCCGCTCCAAGACCCGGTTTGCGAAGTTTTACAACCTGCCGGAACTGATTTCTATCTGGAAAGAAGCCGCCGACATCCAGACCGCCGATATGCTCAACCTCCCCGTGCCAAAAGCAGAATATATCACCGTCACCACGGAACCCAGCGGGTTCCAGAAAGAAATGGTGGAGGAACTTGGCGAGCGTGCGGAAAGTGTGCGCGGAGGCCAGGTTGACCCCCATATCGACAATATGTTGCGCATCACTTCGGACGGGCGCAAGCTGGCGCTGGATCAGCGGCTGCAAAACCCGCTTTTACCCGACGACCCGGACAGCAAGGTCAACGCCTGCGTGAAAAATATCGTGCAGGAATGGCAGGCCAGCACGGAGATTTCAGGGACGCAGTTAGTGTTTTGCGACCTCAGCACACCCAAAGGCGACGGCTCATTCAACGTCTATGACGACATCAAGGAAAAGCTGATTGCTAAGGGCATCCCCGAAGCAGAAATCGCTTTTATCCATGACGCCAACACGGAAACCCAAAAGGCGGAACTGTTCGCCAAGGTGCGGCGGGGGCAGGTGCGTGTTTTAATCGGCTCCACGGCAAAAATGGGCGCAGGCACGAATGTGCAGAACCGCATTGTCGCGTCCCACGATCTCGATTGCCCCTGGCGTCCTGCCGATTTGGAGCAGCGCGCCGGCCGTTCTCTGCGCCAGGGAAACATGAATGCGTCGGTGAAAATGTTCAAGTATGTCACCAAAGGGACATTCGACGCTTACAACTGGGGGCTGGTGGAAAACAAGCAGAAATTTATCGGCCAGATCATGACCTCCAAAAGCCCCGCCCGCTCCGCCGAGGATGTGGACGCCACCGCCCTTTCCTACGCCGAGGTCAAAGCCCTTGCCACCGGCGACGACCGCATCCGCGAAAAAATGGATTTGGATGTGCAGGTTTCCAAGCTGAAAATGCTCAAAGCCAACCACACCTCCCAGCAGTACGAAATGCAGGACAAGGCGCTGAAATACTACCCGCAGAAAATCGCGGAAACCAAGCTGTTAATCGAAGCGCTGACGGCGGATTTGCCAACGGTGCAGGCCCACCCGGTCAAGGACGATGCCTTTTCCATGACTGTCATGGGGCAGACCTACACGGAGCGAAAGGCAGCGGGCGAAGCGGTGATTAAGGCGTGTATGCTGATGGACGACCCGGAAAAAATCGTGGATTTGGGCGAGTTTCGCGGCTTCCCCATGCAGCTAAGGTGTGACGGCAGCAAATTCCGCGTCACCATGAAGCAGAACCTGACCTACTCCGCCGAACTGTCCGACGATGCGGTGGGCAACGTCACCCGCATTAACAATGCGCTGGAAAGTCTGGCGGAACGGCTGGACGCGCAAAAGGCACGGCTTACCACACTGGAAAGCGAACTGGAAAACGCCAAAGAAGAAGCCGGCCGGCCATTCCCAAAAGAAGAAGAACTGCGGGAAAAATCCGCCCGCTTAAACCAGCTTAACCGGGAACTGTCCAGGCCGGACAAAAAGGAGGATGAGCAGGAGCAGGAGGTTGAAGAAAGCCCTGATTTGGAGGACGCCGGAGAACCCGCGCCGGTTGTGCCGATGCCCGCTGCGGCGGCTGGCCATAAACCCTCTATCCGTCAGGCACTCCGTAACTATGAACCGCCCGCGCCGGTACAGTCCGGCATGGAGCGCACCCCGCGAAAGGAGGCGGTGCTGTGAGGGCAAAGGAGGGGCGCACGGTGGGGCTGTTCACCAAGGTTTCCCCGGAAGAAAAGGCGGCGATTGACCGCAAAATGGAACTGCTGGGGACTTCCAACCTGCGGGCATACCTGCGGAAAATGGCGGTGGACGGCTACATTGTGCAGCTTGACATGGGCGCGGTGCTGGAACTGGTAAAGCTGCTGCGCTCCGTTTCCAGCAACGTCAACCAGATCGCCCGCCGCTGCAACAGCACCCACAACCTGTACGCGCAGGATGTGGAGGACTTGCGGCAGGGCTACGCTGAAATCTGGCAGGGCGTGAACGACCTGCTGAAGAAATTTGAAGCACTGTAAACAACTGCGGCGGGAGCGATTTTTCTTTTGCTCCCGCCGCTTATTTTTATATCTGGAGGTGATACCTTGGCAGGCGTAACCAAAGAACAGATTGCAAAAGCAAAGGAATGGGACTTGCTCTCTTATTTGCAGGCTTATGAGCCGCAGGAACTGAAAAAAAGCGGCCCCCGCGAATACTGCACCAGAACCCATGACAGCTTAAAAATTTCCAACGGGAAATGGTACTGGAACAGCCGGGGCATCGGCGGGCGCACGGCGCTTGATTATCTGATTAAGGTGCGCGGCATGGACTTTGTGGGCGCGGTGGAAACCCTGTGCGGGTACTCTGCGCCGCCGCCCGTAAAGCAGACGTTCACAAAACCCACGAAGCCGCAAAAGCCGTTTAAGCTGCCCGAAGCCAGCCGGTGCGCGTCCGCCGTGGTGGGCTATTTGCAGGATCGCGGCATTGCCCCGGAACTGCTTGGCGTGTGCATGGAAGCCGGGATTTTATACGAGAGCCGCCGGTATCAGAACTGCGTCTTTGTGGGGCGCGATATGCAGGGGAACGCCCGCGCTGCCAGCCTGCGGGGGACGCGGGACGGCTTCCGTATGGATGTGGAGGGAAGCGACAAGCGGTACAGCTTCTGCCTGCCCGCCAGCCGCCCGGACTGTCCCCGGCTGGCGGTGGCGGAAAGCCCCATTGACGCGCTCTCCCTCGCCACACTGGTGAAGCTGTCCGGCGGCGACCCACGGGACAGCCACTACTTATCTCTGGGCGGAACCGGCCCCCGCGCCCTGATGCAGTTTCTCCACGACCACCCCCATGTTACACAGATCAGCTTATGCCTGGACAACGACAAGGCCGGCTTGAAAGGTATCGAACGGCTCACGCAGGAAATCCAGAACAACGCGGAACTTTCCGGGCGGGTGAAGCTGGTTTACCCCAACCCGCCGAAGCAGGGCAAGGACTACAACGAGTTTCTCTGCACCCACATGAAAGCGGCGCGGACGGCACAGCGGCAGCGGGACGGGGCGCGGTAACGCTATTTAATTTCCGGCTCTAAATTTTCAAATTCGGGCGCATCGAAAAAATCTATCAGCGTCATATCCAAACCGTCGCATATTTTCTTGATGGTTGAAATTTTCGGATCGGTACTCTTGCCATACAAGATGTTTTTGACGGAGGATGGCGGCAGCGCCGACATCGTAGCCAGTTTGTTGATGGTAATGCTGCGCTCCGCACATAAACGGAGTATCCGGGTCTTAATCGCTGAAATCGTATCCATAGCTGTATCCTGCCCCCTTTTTTATCAAGCATACAAAATATGGCTTGCAAAAGTAGGCTACCCATGCTACTATTTAGGCTATGGATAGCCTTTTTTAGAAAGGAGGAACCTTTGGCTATTTCCAACATTTTACCACGAAAGATTATGAAAAACCGCACCCGTCAGCAGTCAATGGCAGAACGCCACGACTATGACCAGAAAGAAGAAAAGACAGACGGCGGCGAACTGGTTTCCTCCTATATGTGCAGCCCGGAAACTGCCGCCGAAGAATTTGAAATCAGCAAAAAACTGTACGCCCAGCTTACCGGGCGCAGCCAGTCAGAAAAGCACGACATTATTATGTACCGCATTATCCAGTCATTCAAGCCCAATGAAATCAGCCCGGAGGAAGCGCACAAAATCGGCTGCGAGCTGGCGATGAAATTTACCGGCGGGCAGCATCAGTTTGTGGTGGCCACCCACACGGATAAGCGCCACATCCATACCCACATTGAATTTAACAGCACCAACCTAAACTGTGACGCAAAATTCCAGAACGTGAAAAATTCCGCTTTTATCCTGCGGCGCATGAACGATGAATTGTGCCGCGCCCACGGCCTTTCGGTAATTGAGAATCCGAAGAAAAAAGCCAAGTCCCAAAAGGAAATGGCGGCGGCGCAGTATGGCATCAGCCACAAGAAGCAGTTACAGCAGACCATTGACAAGGTGCTGCCGGAGTGCAATCATTATGAGGAGTTTCTGGCAAAGATGCGGGCTGAGGGATATGAGATTGTGGACGGCAAAAATCCCGGCTTCCGTCTGCCCGGATGGGAGCGCCCTGCAAGGGTGAACCGGCTGGGCGGCGATTATACCAAGACCGCCCTGCGCGCCAGAATTACCAGCCAGCGCGGGCGTTTGGCGGCAGGAAAAACAGCGCCGAAACGAACCGGCAGAAAGGTCAATCTCCTGATTGACATCCAGGCGAAACTTGCCGCTGGAAAAGGCGCAGGCTATGAACGCTGGGCGAAAATCTTCAACCTGAAAGAAGCGGCGAAAACGCTCAATTTCCTGATGGAAAACGGACTAACCGATTATGACGAACTGGCGCTTCGGGCAGCGCAGGCCGAGGACGGTTTCAATGCGGCTTCACAAAAAATCAAACAGTTGGAGGCGCGGATGGCAGGCGTGGCAAAGTTAAAAACCCACATCATCCAGTATTCCAAAACGCGGGAAGTCTACGCGGCTTATAAGAAGTCCCGCCACAAGAAAGAATTTCTCGCGGAGCATGGCGCGGAGATTGCCCAGCATGAAGCCGCGAAGAAAGCCTTTGACGCTCTGGATGGCAAGGCCATTCCCAAAGTGGCGCAGCTTTCAGCGGAATATGCTGCGCTGCTGGAAGAAAAGCGGGAACAGTACGAACAGTACAAGGCGCTGCGGCAGGATATGATTACCTACCAGACCGCACTCCGCAACGTGGATAAGATTTTAGGATTGGAACCGCCGGAGCAGGCGCAGGAAAAAGAACAGCCCAAACCGGAACGGTGACGCAAAAGTGCCGCCCCTTTCCAACCGGGACGGCACTACTTTTTTTGAATATCTTCATCGGGGATATACTCCGCGATGTCCTCCAGGCCGCAATGTAAAACGGCACACAATTTGTTTAAGGTTTTCGTTTCCATATTTTCATTTGCCCGCAGCCGCCGGATGGTTTTGCTGTCGATGCCGCACTTCTCTCTTAGCTGGTAGGTTGACACATCCTGCGCCTGCATAACCGTCCATAATTTATCGAACACTATCATAAAAGCACCCCCGTTTGACGTTTATTAGTATGGGGGTTATAATCTTTTTTATTAAGGGGATATAACCCCCATATTCATATTGGACGGCTCAATTTGTTTCGCTGCCAAGGGACTGCTTTTTCAAATCCAAGAAAGGTTGTGGCATTATGATTTATACAGATGAAGTAAGAAAAAAGCTGGACGCGATTTTGAAAGCGTTTGGGGAATACATTGACGGACAGAGTTATTTTGATATAGTCTACTCAAAGAAAATCGGCTATGTCTGGATTTTAGCTGAATGTCCCGGCGATGCCGGCGCGGTGCTGCTGGATACGCCGGAGAAAATGCTTGACCAACTGTTTAACGAGGTTATCAATGATGTAGTCAATGCGGATGAAAACAAGACGCATATCCTTAACGCTCTCACTCTTTCCGAGTGGGAGGAATGCGAAGTCCGCCGCCGGATTGCAATACTGTTGGAGCCGCTTGCCGAGGATAAAGACGGCTATCTGCAATTCATGGACAGATACCTGAAAGCCTATCAGAAAAACAACGGATATATCGGGGAGCCGGACGAACTTTGAATTGCAAAAGTGAATTGATTTATTTGAAGTATCAGCCAATAAACTATAAAATACGAAAGGGGAACAAAAATGGAACTGAACTATTTTAGGGACAGGCTTTTTGATTTACTGAATGACAGCGAGGGGATGGGGATTACCGACCTGAACACAGACGAGCGGAACGGATTACTTACTGTCATGACTGAGGACGGGAATGTATTTGAAATCGTATGCCGGCAGGCAGCGGGAAAGGGGGACGGATGGATGACCGCAAGTTGACTGTATGTTATGGGCGTGGCAATTACAAGCAGGCTCCGCCGCAGATTCTTTTACAAGGCAAATGGCTGGAACAGGCCGGTTTCTCTGCCGGGGACAAAATCACTGTGAAATGCCAGGAGGGGCAACTTACTATCACAAAGGACGGAACAAGGAAAGATTCAGAGGAATAATATTTTCTGCCAGTCACGGAAACCTCCTGACGGCGCATTTTGCGCCGCCCCTCTCCTGCGCGGATGTGCAGGAGCAAGCGACCGCAGGGAGCGCAAAGCCACGCCGAAAGGCGTGTTCGACCGGACGCGCAAGCGGTAGGTCTGGGGCTTGGGGGAACCCCAACAAGCGAGCCGGAATATCCCAAAAGGATATTCCGGCTCATTGCTTGCCTACGTTATCGGAAATTTCAGATATTGCCGGATTTTCCGCTTTCCCCTCCACGCTGTCTTGAAAACAATGAATACAGAACAGATTCTAATCTTTATTGTTTACATCCTGGGTGTTGATTTATTCGCCGTATCTTCGTAAAATTAGACTGTGTATTGCAGTACGAAAACTGTTGTGAGGTTTCTGTAACATTTTCATGTTACCCTAATAAGGGAAAGGAAGTGAAGCCATGAGGCTTTTAGTCGTTGAAGATGACCGTCTTTTGAACAATACCCTTTGCTACAATCTTTCGGCGGCGGGCTACACCGTGGACGCTGCTATGTCAAAATCAGCGGCGGTCAATTTCTGTGAAGCGCAGGACTATGATTTGATCGTGCTGGATGTCAATTTGCCTGATGGAAACGGATTTGACTTCTGTACGGAAATCAAAGAACGCCGTCCAGATACCGCCGTGATTTTCCTGACCGCAAACGATATGGAAAGCGATATGCTGAAAGGCTTTGAGTTGGGAGCAGACGATTATGTGACAAAGCCGTTTCCGATCAGCGTATTCCGAAAAAAGGTTTCGGCCTTGCTGGGCCGCATCGAGAAGCAGACAGGCGGTGATTGCTACACAGACGGCACACTATCCGTCAATTTCTCGGAATTGACCGCCACTCTCGCAGGAGAGCCGGTTATCTTCACACCGATGGAATACCGCTTGCTAAAGGTGCTGGTAAGAAATCCGCAAATTGTTCTGACCCGACAGATGCTTCTTGAAAAGCTGTGGGACGCAGATGAAAATTTTGTGGATGAACACGCGCTGACGGTAGCAATTAGCCGTATTCGGGGAAAAATCGAAATAGACGGTTTGCAATATATCAAGACCGTCTACGGCATGGGCTATATGTGGATTGGGGGGATAAAAAAGTGAATGAAAGCAAACTTTCCATCAACCGCGCCTGTGCTGTGGGAGCAGTATTTTTAGGTTTGCTCTCCGCTGTGACCGTGACTGCGGCTTTTCTCCTTACCGGAAAACAGGCAATCGCTTGGTTGGGCCTCTTGTTTATCCTGCTGGTGTTCATCTGTGTAGCTCTTTTCGTGGCCTTTCTGCGCCGAAAGCTGGTGCTGTTTTCGGACAGGCTGTGCGAAACAATAGACAATATGCTGGACGGGGCATCGGCCCCACCGCAGGTCTATGAGGAAGAAAACCTGTTTTATAAAATCAATCACCGGCTTGTCCGCCTATATGAAGTTATGCGAGAAAATCGAGAATGTGTAGCGAAAGAGCGGGCTGATTTGCAGGAATTGATTTCTGACATCTCCCATCAGGTGAAAACGCCGATTGCAAATCTTCAAATGGTAAACGCCACTTTGCTTGAACAGCCTGTGACAGAAGAAAAGCGTCAGGAATTTTTGCAGGCATCCAGCGGCCAGCTTGAAAAACTGGACTTTCTTATGCAGGCCATGATAAAGACCTCACGGCTGGAAACCGGCGTGATCTCGCTGGACAGAAAGACGCAGCCGATTTATAATACCTTGGCGTCGGCGCTGGGCGGTATTCTGTTGAACGCTGAAAAGAAAAACATTCATGTCAACGTAGATTGTCCATCCGATATACTGCTGGCCCATGATAAGAAATGGACAAGTGAGGCCCTGTTTAACATTTTGGATAATGCTGTGAAGTACACACCAACGGGCGGCACTATTCAGGTGTCCGTCCAAAGCTGGGAGCTGTATGTGAAAATTGACATTACAGACAGCGGCAAGGGCATCGCGGAGAACAGACAGGGGATGATCTTCAAACGCTTCTATCGTGAGGAAGAAGTACACGATGTTGAGGGCATTGGCATAGGATTGTACCTTGCCCGCGAGATCATCACCATGCAGGGCGGCTATATCAAAGTAACTTCAGCAGTAGGCAGCGGCTCTACATTTTCTGTATTTCTTCCTCGCGGATCATAATTTGTAATCCGATCAGGATTGGGGGAAGTTTGAACATGATTGAAACAGAAAGCCTTATTCTAGATAAAGCAAAGTTTTCGGATTGGACGGAAATGTACCACAATGTCTGGTCACAGCCGGAAAGCGCGAGATATATGGAGTGGACGATTACCACAAGCGAAGAAGCCGCTAAAATAAGAATCACGAAAACCATCGCATTTCAGAAGGAGCATGACACTTATTTGGTTTATGAAAAAACAAGCGGTAAGGCGATTGGGTTTGCGGGTGTAGAGAAAATCGAACCTTTCATATATCAGGAGGCCGGAATATGTTTGGGGCCGAACTATGTGGGGAAAGGATTTGGTAGGCAGATTCTTCAAGGTCTGATTCAATATTGCAGGGAGAAATTTGACGCAAAAGAGTTTATCTATTCAGCGAGGGATGAAAACACAGCTTCTAACCGATTGGCAAAGTCATTCGGCTTTTCACTGATTTCTTCGGCAGCTAAAACAGACAGCAAAGACGGCCATCAATACAATCTTTTGCGATATAGTTTGAAACTATAAGTTTGGGTGGTTATTTTGCATCAAAAACCTTATTTGCTTTCAAGTGTGGCCATAAAAAAAGGAGAATACCAAAATGTCAGAATTACACAACATTCCACTCATTTACAAAGCAGGCGCGTACAGCCTCGCCGGTTTCAGCAGAGACATTGACGATGACGACGCAATTTCCTTTGACTATGACGCGCAATATCAAATGCTCACCTATGACATTCCTGTCGGGGAGGACTGGCGTGGGATGACGCTGTATAACGTGTCGGAGGACGACCTCATCCGGACGCTCCGCGCCGTCTATGGCAAAGATGGAGCACTCCAGAACGTCACCGCTATATTGGGCGGCCATGAGACGCTCTTGTACATCCGCTATGAAAACAAGGAGCACGCCAGACAGGAGATTCGGAGCTTTGCTGTTCGGAACGCGGACGCCATTATTGAACAGATCCGGCAATGTACGGATGTTGTGGCAAGGCTTTTCATCGAGTATTATTGCGACTCCGATAACATGGATTACCATGCCGTGATTGGCACAGCGGATCAGGTGGAAGCAGTAAGGCAGAAATACCATGACGAGGATTCCTGCGACTGTGCCGGCAACTATCCGTCTGAAAACATCGAAGGCGATAACAGGATGCTGATTACAATGGTGCGCTGTGCTCCAGGTCATCCAGGCGAGAATTTCCGATATGCAGAGGAGATCATGTCAAAATATATTGAGGAACACGCCTTGTCAGCGATAAACAGGACGGTGGATTTCAAGTATATCTGCGCGGAATATGATTAAGAAAAAAACTGCGGCTTGTGACATTTCTGTGACAATTGGCTGTTATGATAGCGGAAGCACAGGCAATTTTGAATTTGTATAGAGGCGCTGTCATTCAACAATATGAATAATTTGAAGGAAGGGACTATGATGAGCGAGAAGCGGTATCAGATTTCCCCCATCGAACTGGTTCAGTGGGCGGAACCGCTGTTCGGCTTTGGAGAGGGGAAAGCAACAGGATTTTCCGAGAAGACGATTGCCGCCTATGAGACGGCGGCAGGGATACGCCTCCCTGCCGCCCTGCGGGACTATTATCGCGCCTGCGGCAAGGCCAGTCTGAACTGCGCCCTGCATGAGATATTCATCCCGGACAAAAAGGCCAAGCGCTTTCAGAAGCGCCTGACCTTCTCCTACGATCATATCGACGAGGACCTGGAAACGTTCAGCCAGCCGGGCGAAGAGGACTACCCGGAGCTGGCAAAGATACGCGCCCTGCCCCGGGAGAAGTGGGGCGAGGTCACGGGCAACTATCTGCTGTTCTGGTGCGAAAATCAGGGCTGCTGGTACGCGGGCATCAAAGCGGAGGATTTGACCCAGCCCAACCCGGCGGTATACTACAACGACCAGGACGATATATACAGCTGGGCTCCATTTTCCAATTCCATCCAGTCCTTCCTCCTGGACATCATGCTTCTAAATCTGGAGCCAAGGGCCCAGCCGGATGAGATCGAGGACCCTGTCGAAATCCAAAAGGTCCTGTCCGCAGGCGGCGTAGACTTCCGGCGGCTGTGTGAGCCCTACCCCTTCCCCGGCGGGCGCTTCTGCCACACCTGCCTGGATACCGAGACCAATACGCTGTATGTTTACGGCGAGGAGGCGGAGGGCCGTCCCGCCTATTTGAAGGTATTCAAGCCGGACGAGGAAGAATAGACAGCTTCCAGTTTGTAGATTTTTGTAGATTAAAGTAGAAAACAGCATGGAACGGATGAAACGTGGGGCAGGATTTTATAACTCCTGCCCCACGTTTTCAAAAGCAGAATAGCTGCGGCAAAACCTCTGAAGCCACCATATATATGAAAAAGTTTTGGGAATGTCACAAACTTGTGACAGTTCAGGGGTAAAAAACCAGCGGCCCGTGACATTTCTGTGAGAATTGGCTGTTATAAAAGTGACCGCGCAGACAGGTTCATATTTGGAAAGGAATAGAATTATGGGACAATATAAAAACGAATGGGGAGAAATATCACAAATAATAGATGAACACGTCAATTTAATGATGGGGAGGTATCTTGAAACAGGGTGTGTATTCAAGTGTATTTCAGCACACATCGGATTCTTTCCATATGCACAATGTCTTGGGAAAGTGCTGATGGACAAAGACTGGAACAGGTTGAATAACCTTATTTACCAAGAAAATTGTTTCAGAAGTTTGTGTTCTTTGATGTGTGGAGATACTCATTATTGGGCTTTTCTTGAAATGCTGGAAGCGCTTGCTGTGGGAAATATGAAAACACTGGATTTGCTTGTTCCCCAAAAAACAGAACCAGTAAACCATATTTTCCCTGTATACAGGCCTGCCACCGATTTGCTGATCGGACTTTGGCGCAAGGACAATAGCGTTTTAGATTATGCCGTTCCGAGGGCAAAAAAATTTGTATGCGGAAAGAGGCCGCAATGGGAACGGGCGACAATCGCTTACTTACTTGCAATGTATGATAAAAACCCAAAAGAAGCGGGAGTGCAATTAGGACTTTTGTGTAAAGGAGTTATGCGGGCAGATTTTGATGTTGATACAGATAAAACACTTTTTGTACCTGCACACGGATTATATCAGCTTGCCGCTTGTTTATGGGACAAAGAACTGTTTCAACAGTTACCCATGCCAGATCATAAAATTTTTTCCAAAGAGTACGCTGTTTGGAGAAATACACAAAAGGTACATCCTGAGTTATTTGCAAAATATCCTGAAACAATGATTAACAACGTTTTAGTAAATCCTGAAATTGAAATGTTAGAACCGAATAAGTAATGTTTTTGAAATGTCACAGGATTGTGACATTTCAAGGGTAAAAAATCAGTGGCCTGTGACATTTCTGTGAGAATTGGCTGTTATGATAGCGGCATCACAGAAAGGATGGTGCTTACCATGAGCATTTTGCAAACAACTGATCTCAAAAAATATTACGGCACGGAGCCGAACATCACAAAGGCGCTGGACGGCGTGACCCTCTCCATTGAGCAGGGGGAATTTGTCGCCATTGTGGGGACCTCCGGCAGCGGCAAGTCCACTCTGCTGAACATGATGGGCGGTCTGGACGTGCCCACCTCCGGCAGCGTTCAGATCAAGGGCAAGGAGCTGTCCGAGCTGAACGATGAGCAGCTTACCATCTTCCGCAGGCGCAACATCGGCTTTATCTTCCAGAACTACAACCTTGTCCCTGTCCTGAATGTCTATGAAAACATTGTCCTGCCCGTGGAGCTGGACGGCGATACAGTGGACGAAAAATTCATGGATGAGGTGGTGCGCCTGCTGGCCCTGGGGGACAAGCTGAACAATATGCCCAACAACCTGTCCGGCGGACAGCAGCAGCGCGTCGCTATCGCCCGCGCCCTCGTTTCCAAGCCCGCCATCGTTCTGGCAGACGAACCGACCGGCAATCTGGACAGCCGGACGAGCAGCGATGTGCTGGGACTTTTGAAAGCGACCAGCAGCAAATTCCATCAGACGCTGGTGATGATTACCCACAACAACGAGATCGCCCAGCTTGCCGACCGTATTATCCGCATTGAGGACGGCAGGATTTTTGAGTAAAGGGGGCGCAGACAATGAATGATATTTTATTCGGCAACAACAATGGTGCGGTCATCAAAAAGCTGTCGGGCCGCTATTTTAAGGCCAGCAAAAGCAGGAACATCATTGCGATTATCGCAATCGTTCTGACAACCATACTCTTTACCACGATCTTCACCCTTGGGTCTGGCCTGATGGACACCGTTCACGATCAGAATATCCGCAAGGCTGGTGGTGATGGGCAGGCGGTCTTAAATTATATCAGCGATGAAGTTTACAACGATATAGCGGGAAGCTCCCTGATTGACCGTATCGCCTATACAAAAGCGGTGTCCTACCGGCTGCAAAATCCGGGCCTGGAGCGTTGGCGCTCTGACCTGTGGTATATGGACGACACCGCATTGGAATTTGCCCGCTACACGCCCACAACAGGCCGCCGGCCCGAAGCGGAACATGAGATCATCGCGGACACAAAGACGCTGGACGCCCTGGGTGTACCGGCGCAGATCGGGGAAACCGTTTCTCTGACCTATGAAGTAAAGGGAAAGCTATATACCACCGATTTTACCCTCTGCGGCTTTTGGGAAACGGACAGCTTGAGCAACATCGGGAGGCTGGTCGTGTCGAAAGCCTTTGTGGACGCCCATTCGGATATTTTGACCTATACCTATCCTGTGGACAATGATTATTCCGGCGTTGTCTCCGCCTATGTGATGTTCAGCGGAACAGGCGACATAGAAGCCCAACTCCATCAGCTGCTTTCCGAAACCGGCTATACCTGCGACACGATGGGCGGCAGCAAGGAGAACGGCAATTATGTGATTGCCCGTGTCAGTCCGGCCTATCAGAGCGGCGCATTAACGGACAATCCCGCCATGCTGATTTCCGGCCTTGTTGGCGTCGCGTTGATTGTCGTAACAGGGTATTTGATTATCTACAACATTTTCCAGATTTCTGTCATTCAGGATATTCAGTCCTATGGACAGCTGAAAACGCTGGGGACAACCAAACGGCAGATCAAGCGTCTAATCAACCGGCAGGCGCTCCGCCTTTCCTGGATTGGTATTCCCATCGGCCTGCTGATTGGATTTTTGATTGGCCGGGCCTTGGTTCCGTTCCTGATGAACGGAACGAGTTATACCGCAGACGCCGGTGTTAAAGTAACAATAAATCCTCTGATTTTCATCGGTTCCGCCGCTTTCGCCCTTTTTACTGTCTTTGTCAGCGTCCGCAAGCCTGCTAAAATTGCGGGTACAGTCTCCGCAATCGAGGCCATCCGCTACACGGAAAATGATACGGCAGCGTTTGGAAAGCGCAGGGCCAAGGACAAAAAATCGACCCACGGCGCGAAGCTCCATTTTATGGCGCTGGCCAACCTGGGCCGCAACTGCAAGCGTACTGTGCTGGTGATCGTGTCCATGACATTGAGTTTGGTGCTGTTCAACACGGTATTCACCCTGTCCAGCGGCTTTGATATTGACAAGTATATTGCAAAATTTATGGATACGGACTTTGTAATTTCCAACGCAGAGTTTTTCCAGTACCAGGTTGAAAAAGGCGAACATGATCTGTCCGATACCTTCATTGAGGCCGTCAGACAAAACAGCAGTTTTGAGGACGGCGGCAGGCTCTATTCCTCCTGGATGCTGGAAGAACCGTTTTCAACGGAACACAATGCTTTTTTCAGCTATAACAAAGACCTGAACGGAAATCCTTTTGTAAGACTGTATGGCGCGGACGATTTTCTGTTGAATGGCATGGAAGTCATAGAGGGAACCATCGACCTGGAAAAGCTGAAAACGGGAGAGTATATTCTTCTGAGCGTGGAGTGCAACGATGATGGAACGGTCATAGAGAACCCCAATATCAGCGTGGGTGATACAGTACGGATCAACCATCTGAAAGCGGAGGAACTTTCCACCACCATTACAGATAGCTATGACTTTATCATCATGGCAAAAGTCCGGGCCAACGAGAACACGGCCACCACCCGCAACACAGGTGAAGCCCGGTTCTATCTCCCGACAGAAATTTTCCTGCCGCTGTGCGAGAACCCCCATCTGGTCAGTTTTCCCTTTGATGTGAAAGAGGGAACGGAAGCGGAAATGGCAGAGTTTTTGAACAGCTATATCGACAGTGTGGAGCCAAGTATGGATTTTGAATCCAAGGCGACCTATACCAGCTCCTTTGACGACCTCACTTCCCTTATCATCACCATCGGCGGAGCGTTAAGCATCATCATCGGCATTATCGGTATCGCAAACTTTGTCAACTCCGTCCTGACAAGCGTTATTACCCGAAAAAAAGAATTTGCCATGCTGCAAAGCATCGGCATGACCGGCAAGCAGCTAAAGCGTATGC
>ERZ777305.995-NODE-995-length-40164-cov-63.377197_pt1 | contig 40164 bp, 34 predicted proteins | sample MGYA00374965_ERZ777305 | MGnify/ENA primary metagenome ERZ777305 (study PRJEB29328, sample SAMD00013331) | mouse gut metagenome | study: EMG produced TPA metagenomics assembly of the Metagenome analysis of fecal microbiota from mouse which was promoted... | reverse complement strand
GACAGCCCCCGTTGAGCGCCCCGTCAGCTAATCTGATGCAAACATAGTGACTTTCACATCGATCATCTCTATTTCAGGTGTATCCTTGGTAATGGCAAAGGTGACAAGTGAAAATACGAAGCTAAGAATTATCAGATATAACTTTTTCATATACATTGTCACCTATAGTCAGTTTCGATAAAGTCATAACCATCTGATTTCGGTTTCAGCAGATCAGGATCTATTTCGACTCCATCAAGCAACCCTTTTGCGGTCAGCGTTCCTTTTGGATTATCGATTACGGCACGACGTGCACGTAGAATATCCTTTCGGTTATATCGTTCATATTTTTCTGCGCCATAGACACTTCCAATATCTTTGGAAGACTGCTGAATTCCGTCTGCAAAAAATCCTATTCCGTCTCCCGTGGTGGCTTCAAGGATAAGTCCGGGCAGACCTCTGAACTTCCAAGGTCCATCATGAACAGGTATTTCCGGCGTAAACCAGACCGTCCAATGGCGGCCGTGATAGTCGGTCTGCGCTTGGATACATTCATATCCAAGTATGTTTTTAGTGCTGTCGCCGGTTTCCCATATCAATTCAGCGAAAGGCTCAGTGTAATAAACCGGTTCATTGTCGAGCATGTCATATACGGTTATCATCGAATCTCTGACGAATTTGATTACGTAAACGTTCTCTTTCTTTCGAGGAAGATTCTTCATGTCAATCATTCCTTGGCCAATCATGGCTTTCAAAGCTGCTTCCTGCGTCTTCTTGAAGGCGGCAAGTCCTTCCGGAGTTGATGTCAATGAGTCTATTTCTTCCGAACGTGGATTATAGAATTTTGATAAGGTCGAATTTGCCAAGAGATGATATTTGTTGATTCGTTCCACCCCGTTCCGGTACAATGAACGCGTCGTATAGCTGACCTCGATGTCAGCGGTCTGCGCCATTGCAGCCATCGCCGCAAAGCACATGATGGTTGATGCAAGTATCTTTTTCATAATTTCTATTTCTTGTGTTTGCGTTTGTAATTCTTATGTGTGCGGATGCCTATTATGGTTCCGATTACAGTTCCGACAAGCGGGAGAAAAATTAGAAGATTCATAACTATTGTAATTTTGATTATTTTCTGAGTGATATTGAGATTAGCAGCTCGCGGCCTCTGAGCCAACGCTGGCTCTCAAATGACGTGAGCTGGTTGTATGTTATGTAATTGTATGTGCGCTGATTGAAAATATTGCTTAATGATGAAGATAATTCCAGTCGCTTGCTGAGCTTGAAGATTAACTTTGTGTCGAGCAGGAATACGTTTTTGAAGTTGTCGGTGCTCAGTTCGTTGCGGTAGTGCTCGCCGCTGATGTGCCACTCCCATTTCTTGTGTGGCATGATGTTGAGAAGAAACTCGTTCTCCATGCTGCCGAGCCATGAGGCGTTCGAGCTGTTCATTGCGAGTCTGCTTGAAGAAAAATCGAACCTGTAGTCGAAACTGAGCCATCGGAGCAGTGCACCGTTGATTTTAGCTCCTGCAGACCACGACGTGCCGACTGAATTTACCGAATTGTTTTCAGAGATAAGATATGATTCGTTTCGGCTGAATGAGCCGTTTATGTTTGCACTGCCTCTCATGAAGTCAAGTGTCTTGCCTATGTTTCCGCTCGCCATAAGCATCTTTCCGTCACTCTTTGCCGATGTGTAGGAATAGACCACATAATCACCGTAAAGCTGTTGGGCGAGTGTATATGGATTATGACTCCATGACTGCATCGCAAAAACGTTGGCAAACACTCCGCGCCGTGTATGCTTATAGGATAGATTGACCGATACGTTCTGCGATGTTGAGTTGTAGAAATCATCAACACCCCGGCGGAAAGATCGGTAGTTTGTCATCACATATCCTGGCTGGATAAGGTTCAGATTCATCGGCGAACGTCCTGTGCCACCACGCATGTCCATTGAAAATCGGTTGTTTGGTTTCCAGTTCATACTCAGCGACGGCGAGAAATAGACCTCACTGCGGTTGGCGAGAGCCTTGTCGAAAGTATAGTGAGCGAAGCTGATGGGAGCGTTAAGCGAGAAATTCACTCGCCTTACCCAATACTCTAATTTCGGAGTGGCATATACTGTGAGATAGTTTGTGTTCAGCACATTCGTGGTTGTGCCAGAAATCTCCTCCGGCATATCGGGTAATTCCGTATTCAGAGAGCGGAAATACCCCTTGACACCTCCTTCAAGACTGATTGTTATACCTTTGACAGAGAAAGCGTATGCTGCGCTCTCGTTGGTATAGAAAGCATGGTCTTTGACTTGTTGACGCATAAATCCGTCATTCATCGACACGGAAAGCGTCTGTGGCAATGACTCCCATTCGTTCTTACTGATAAACGTGATAAGGTGACGGCCGTTGAAACGCTTGATAAGTTTGAAATCGTTGCCTGCATAGTAGTCGGGGAGCGATGCAGTCTGGTTATTGGACAATGAACCTGAGACACTGAGGCTTATATCATCCCAGTCGATATTTGTTTTCAGAGTGTTGTTGATGAACGCGGTCTTTTGGTTCAGTTCATAGATGAACTTGCCGGACAGTGAGTGTGAACGGTCAACGCCGTTGCGGTCTTCGGTAACGACACGGTTGCCTTCATTGAGATAGTATGTCGTGATGTTGGCTGCTTCTGCCGTAACGCGGTTGAAAGAGTAATCAATCTGAGTCTTGAATTCGCCCCGTCCGAGTTTCCAGAGTGAATTGGTGGATACAAGAGCCGAGCGGTTGAACAGCGTGCGTTTCCGGCTGAGGTTAGGCACACCGGGGAGAGATACGCCTACATATCGGTGAAGGTCTGTTCCTCGTCGCGCAGCGAAAAAGTCTGTTGCCTGAGCCGAGAGATCTTCACCGATGTTGTTGGTCTTGAATGTGGTTATATTCTGGAAGTTCGGCATTACCGCCATTGCAAACAACTCGCCATCCCATATCGCACCTTCTGGCTGCCATGAGTAACCACCTCCGGCATCACCGTGAAAAGTCCATGTCGCTTTTGCCTTGTTCTTCAGTTTGAGGTTGATAGCAGCCTTGTCGGAGAAGGATATGCCGGAAAGCACCTGCATCGGTTGGTGGTTCTCCATGACCTCGACCGCACCCACATCCTCATGGCTTATGCCATTGGTGGCTATGCCGTATTTACCGCCAAGCAGGTCAGAGCCTTCGATATAGAACTTGTTGATGTCCTCGCCCTGATACTGGATCTTGCCTGAACTCTCAACGTTGATACCCGGCATACGTTTGAGCACGTCGCCGATTGAGCGGTCCTGCTGTTGGGCAAAACTTCCGACATTATAAGTAATGGTATCTCCCTGTTCACGGATACGGTCAGCCTTGACCGTAACCTCTTTGAGCAATGTAGAGCCCGGTTCGAGTCTGACGGTAAGCGGGAAAGAAACGCTGTCAAGAAAGATGGTCTTCTTCGCGAAACTCATCATCGACACCTCTAATCGACAACCGGCAACTGACGACAACGACATAGTGAAACCACCATCACTCTTCGACGTGGTGTATTTCTTTATCTTGTCGTCAGTACCCTTGACAATAACTGAAGCCCCGGTAACCGGTTCGTTGCTTTCATTGTCTATAACCATTCCCGTGACATCAGTCTGAGCTATTGCATTGGCAGTGGCTAATAGGCATAGAAGATGTAACATTAATTTTTTCATTTCCTATAGTCGGTTTCGAGAAAGTCGTAAGATTCGTCAATCTCTATTCTTGGCATATCTGTTACATTTGAGCCTGTGGCTGCCCGTATATATTCTAAAGCATTGTCGGTAAACGATCTCTTTGACTGAAGATACTTTATTCTGTCTGTTTTTTCATAATTTTCTTTTCCAAAGACAGGGCGTATTATTTCAGAAGTATTCTGGACACCGTCTGCAATGAACGAATATTGACCGGTCGAGTCTTCAGCGCTCAGTATAAGTCCGGGAAGTCCACAAAGTTTCCAAGGGCCGTCCTGCAGGGGAATCTCAGGAGTAAACCAGACGGACCAGTTACGGCCTCTGAAATTACATGTCGCTTTCACGCATTCGTAGTCAAGAATTTTCTTTGTTGAATCGGTTATTTCCCATTGTTGTGCAATGAGAGGTTCATCATATACCCAGAAGTCAGCTCCCACGAGATCATATACCGAGGTGACACTGTCTTTCGTGGATTTCAGAACATACATTGGCTCTTTTTTTATTGGTAGGTTGGCTACATCCCTCTTTTCCATAGCAGCCTGAACCATCTGGCTGTAAGCCATTCGTCCCTCCGCGGTTGTCATCATTGAATCCACTTGCTCGTTGACAATGCTGAAAAATTTTGATTGATTTCTGTCAGCGAGGAGAACCATCTTGCTGTTGACAGCTTTGCCGGTCGGATCATGATGGTTGTAGCCATAAGTGACTTTAATATCTGCAATCTGCGCGAAAGCCCCTGATGCGGCAAGGCACATAAGTAAGGTTAAAATAAGTCTGTTCATATTTTTTCGTATTACGTGTAAGATTAATCCTTGATGGAGTTAAGGTCGCGGAATAGTCTGATATATTGTGGCCAATAGTGTGACACGCCTAAAACTATCCAGACCACAAACGAGACAGACAGTGCCCATAGTGCCGTCGGGTTGTTATACAATCCGTTAATAAGAATCAATCCGATGACAACTCCAAAGAATATTTCGCCGGAAATCATCAGCCTCTTTATTTTTGCAGTCTTGTAGAACAGTTTTGCCGGAGTTAGAGTCGCGATGTTGATTTTTTTGAGTGTGAAATACAGATATCCGTACCAGATAGCACAGATCAGAAGATATATGACAAGATATATTTTAAATTGAAGGGTGAATTTTTGCGGACTGAAGCCTCCGATTATCATTGCAGTGAAAACGACTGCGAGCATAGCACAGTTTGTCATTACCTGACGAAATTTTTTGAGTATCTTGGTCTGTGCGGTTTCTGATGCGGCCACGTTTATCTTGATGTCGGAGCCGGTCTTGTCGAGGACCTTATCAAGCTTTGACATATTTTTTTTGAGTTCGTCGAGTTGCATATCATATCTGTTTTGAGAGTTTATCTTTGATACGGTGGATTTTAGTCGCTACCGTATTTCGTTTTAAGCCGATTGTGTCAGCTATCTCGTCGTAGGAATACTCGTCAAGCCAAAGCAGGATAATGGCTTTTTCGATATCTTCAAGCCTGTTGATCAAATCATATAGCATTTGAAGATTCTCTTTCTGGGCATCGTCTATTTCCGTAGTCAGAGCAAGAGCTGAGAAGTCGATAGAGACTGTCTCCGGTCTGACTTTTGAAGACCTTATTGCCATCAGTGCTGAGTTGACTGCCACACGATATATCCATGTCGACATCTTGCTTTCTCCTCTGAACTGACTCAATCCCTGCCAGATATTGACATAGATTTCTTGCCTGAGGTCATCAAACGGCAGTTTTTCCGAACTATAGAAATAGCAGATTTTGTTGATGATGCGGGAATGCTCCTTTACCAAGCGGGCAAAATCCCTTTCTGTTATTGGTGGACCGTTCATTTTATTGTGGTTTTGCTCTGTAAGGTGCATGAATTAGCCGGATAGTTTCATAAGACTTAAAATTTTTTTTTGCGTGTTTTGTTTAAATAGCTGTAAAACAAGTGTCTAACGTGGATATTATTTGTTAATCATTTTTTTATAAACCGGTTGGTGGCCTTAGCGGTTGTAACTGCCGAGATCGAAAGCATGGAAATCTGTATTGTTTATTTATAATCATAGTCTTTTTCGATACCTATACGGTAACGTTTCGGTTTATCAGGAGAAGAATCAATCTTAATATCAAATTCTGCCGAAAGAGCACCGCCGTCTAATTGTTTCAGGTATTCAAAATTCTCCTTCAGGAATTTCTGCCTTGTCGTTTTTTTCGGTTTCCTGACCCAAGGCTTTACAGGTTGCGAAACAGGATATATCTCTTTCAGTTCAAACCGGTATAACCCTTCGGCATCTGACGCTGACACTACAAGCCCGGGCAATCCACTGAATTTCCACGGTCCGTCATGCCACGGTAAATCAGGAGAAAACCAGACATTCCAGTCGCGTCCATGATAGGAACATGTCGCAAGGATGCAATCATAACCATTTATAGTTGATACTGAATCAGTGATAATCCAGTCTGCCGGCGATAAAAGAGAGTCAGCATACTGATAGAATTGACTATCAAAGAAATCATATACTGTCATGGAGTTTGCCAAACGGTTTTTCTCAATTAGCCAGTTGCTGCGTTTGTGGGGATATGTTCTTTCACCGGAACGTCCGCTGCGATACCATGCAAAAAACATTTCATCCCATATTTTATCACCGTTCGGCTCCATTTTCAATGAATCAGTCATCCACGTGTGGTAACTGTAGCAGAATGATGATTCAGGATACAGTTCAAGGCGTAGTATATCCTTCCGGAATTTTGCTTCAGATCTTTCGTCGGAGATATCCGGCTCCCGATTATTACCTATATAAGTGTATATTTCGTTGAGTTCATAGACAGCACGATAGACTTGCCCCTTGTCATTGGCCTTTATTGCTAATGCGATTAGCAATAAATTAAAGGTAGTCAACAATCTTACAATATGTTTCATATCCTGCTGGCTTTTAATGATAATCGGTTTCGAGGAAGTCTATGTTTTGAGAGTTTGCCTTTCGCTGTTTGGGCGCATCCATGTTGACTTTGCTTCCGTCGGGTGTATCCATTATCAGGATTCTTGAAGTCGCTCCGGCATTTTTTTGGTAGTCGGAGTAGGCTTTTAGCATATCGATACGTTTCATCTTGTCGTATTTGCGCGGCTCATAGATCGGATATATTTCCTGATTGCTGTTTTCTATACCTGTGGCGATGAAACTATGCTGGTCAGTAGAATCTGTCGCTTCAAGAATCAGTCCCGGCAACCCGCAAAGTTTCCACGGACCATCCTGAAGAGGTATTTCAGGTGTGAACCATACCGTCCAGTGGCGTCCGTGGTAGTCGGTTTCGGCCATAAAGCAGTCATAACCGATTACATTTTTTGTTGAATCTGAGATTGTCCAGACAAATTCAGTGAATGGCTCGTCGTAACGCCCATACTCGCCAAGACCGTATTTATCATAGACTGTTGTAGTCCTGTTTTGTAGTGATTTAAAAACATATAATGCTCCCTTGTAGTGTGGAATGGCTGAATAATCGCCATCCTTAAGGGCTTTGTCAATACCTATAGTAATAAGATTATCATGTAGCTTCCTCCCTGTGGAGTCGAATTAAGCGAGTCGAGATATTCATTGTTATAATTATAATATTTTGAGTAATCGGAATTGGCAAGCAGCAGATAGTCATGATCGTTAGTTACGGCTTCTCCATCATGACGCAAGGCTTGATAATGATAATTGTAGCTCACTTTGATTCCTGCACGGGGGTATTCCGGCTTCTTCTTCGCATTGGCACAGAGTGTGACAGAGAGAAGAAGCAAAATTCTGATGATTCTGATTGTTTTCATTGCTATGTCTTATGCTTATTTTTAGATGGTCAATAGTTATTGGTTATAACGGAGGTTACATTGCGATGAAGTCATTTCCTGTCCACCCTGTCACCGAATTGTCATTGCCGACGGCTATCTTTTGCAGATTTACTTTTACGGCCTCACAGTTGATAATATTTCCGTTCCAGTCAATTTTGTAGATTGACCGGCTTGATTCGGAGTATCCATTATGCAGGGCGTAGATATAATCGTCGGTCGTCGTAATATCGATGAAATGTAGACGATTCAATTCATCGAAATCCGCTTCTTCAAGAGTCTTGGGGTCGATGGTGTCTTCTCCGACTCTGATGGAACTGATGATATTTCCGTCGGTGTCGAATATTTCGACAATAGGATGAAACCTATAGGCAAACGCGAGGCGGTCGTGTTTGCCTAAATATGCCATCTCGCCCATATTCGGCATCCATGCCTGTAATTCCGGCGAGATGTTGATTTGTCTTATTGTGTCAATCTTTGAGCATGTAAGGTCGGCCTTCATCGCATACTGACGTCCTCCTTTGGGTTCACGGCCTATGAATACATATTTATCAGTGCCGGTCATAAAGACATCCTGTGCATATAGCGAGAGCGGGAAGGGTACAGAACTGTTGCCGTCCATCAGATACTGCCGTGTCCTGACAAACGCGGTATCATTCTCAACGGAATAGATTTCGCAGTCATCCTGTCCGATGACGCGAATCGAGCCATTGTCGGCAATAAAAGGAAGAGGCATATACGAGACATAGTAACCGTCATCGCGCTTGCCCATATCGGGACTTACCTTGATCGTATTGCTGTCACGATCAACGACCGCACGGCGAAGACATCGCTGTCCGTTGTTTTCATGGCCTTCGTAAACAAACAGCAGTGTGTCGCCTGTCATTTTCATGTCTGTCATGTGGCGTATAGCCGGCAGCGCATTTCCGGCGACATCAAATTTCGCATGTAATGCGGTTGATTGTGCGTTGGCACATACTGGCATTAACATCGACAGTGCCATTGTCTTTAATATTTTCATCTTATCTTTAGACGTTTGTTAAGAGTGGTCGGTCTGTTCCTGTCTGGACTATTGAATTTGCCGTCAGGGATTTTTAGATTGATTCTCAAATTTTTAATGATAATCGGTTTCGAGGAAATCAATGTGCAAGTCGGGATTTTTCTCGTATTCAGGTTCAGGCATGTCGATTTTGCTGCCGTCGGGAGCGTTTTGTATAAGCATTCGCGACATAGTGTCGCCTTTCAGCAAAAACTCTCTCTGAGCAGCGAGCATTTCAATTCGCGATACTTTTTCATAACTTTCCATATTATATACAGGAGTCATTTCCATATCGGATGATTCAATTCCGTCGGCAGTGAAAGAATGTTGTCCTGTTGAATCCGCGGCTTCTAAAATCAGACCCGGGAGTCCGCATAGTTTCCATGGACCGTCCTGCAAGGGTATTTCCGGAGCGAACCATGCCGTCCAGTGCCGACCACGGAAATCGGTCTCGGCCATGACGCATTCATATCCGAGTATCATTCTCGTGGAGTCGACTATCTGCCATTGCATTCCGCCGAGAGGTTCTGTGTAATAATGGGCACTTGAACTGCCGTTTCTGTCAAACAGCGACGTGATCGAATCATTTCGGGATTTGAAGATAAACATCCTGTTTTCAGGCAGTGCACTGTCGTCAAAAACTCCGGTTTCAGCATACTTTCTTGATATATTACTAAATATCTCACGATACATTCTCTTGCCTGAGGGTGTGGAGCGGAGTGAGTCGATATATTCACATTTTGCATTGTAGAATTTCGATTCCGTCCCGTTAGCCAGCAATATCATCTGATACTCGGCCGTGTAGGCTTTGGCATCGGTCTTCAGATGCTCTTCGTGGCAGAGATAGCTGACCATGATTTCAGCGCGGGGATATTCTTTTTTATTCTTTGCACGGCGTGGTGCTTTTGGCGATGAATTTGCACACGCTCCGAGAGCGATGCAAATTGCAAGGAAAATCGTGATGATTCTGATTGTTTTCATTGTTATGTCAGTTGTTCGATTTTTATATATCAATAGTGCCGGTTTGTGATGGATGCTCTATTTCTGAAAAGTCATTCTTGATCCTGCAAATGTGGACATTATTGTATTATATAATATATTCATTTTATTTCAAGGGGCTTATATGGGATTGACTGTTTGGCAGCGTCGGCATTGTTTATTCGTTTACCGTCTTTGCCTACAACATGTATCCTGTTGCCATCTCCACCCATTGATGCAATCAAGAAGCCTATTGGTGAGTTGAAATAGCGGGCAAGTGTTTTTTCAACATCGGAAACGGAACACCGTTTGTCGTTGCCGTCCTGATAAGTATATTTCATTATCGGAACGTTTGTATTCTCGAAACCTATTGCCTCCCAGACATATTGATGTTCTGAATCCTCGATTTTTAGGATAAGACCGGGTAGCCCTCCGAATTTATAAGGTCCGAATGGCAAAGGTATATCAGATGTGAACCACGCCGTGTATTTTCGTCCGGCAAACTCACAGGAGGCTTTACTGCATTCATAATCGAGAATAGACTCGATTTCATCAGGTAAGAACTCCCATTTGATTACAGGGACGGAATCGGAATAGTCAAGAAATGTCGATATGGAGAGGCGATATTTCAAATCCGCAGTAGTACCGCGTATGGGTCTGATGATTTCCAAAGGCCACGGGTTACCCGACACATTGGAATATGAATCAGCTCCACGACGGATTTGCTCAGTAGCCAACGAATCGAAGTGATTGATTATGTCGCTGTAATCTTTGACATTGCGTTTGCCAATCTGTACGATTCGCGTGTCGTTGAAGATGTCCTTTTGGTCAGGGTGGAATTTGTATTTTAACGAATATGTCACCTTATATCGGGCGGTATCTACAGGCGTAGCCCGGTCGATAATTCGTGAGCAGGTTTCCTGTGCAGCACTTGTTATCCACATGAAAACAAAAAGTAGTGATAAAAGATATTTCATAACGGTGTATTTTAGAATATTCTGCATCGGATTTTGAGTAACACACTGCGAGCGCGTATGTTGTAGATTGCCTTTGACTCAGTTAGAGCTGACAGGTTAGAGTAGATATACGATTTTCGGTTTAGCAGGTTGTCGCATGACAGCATAAAACTGAAACGCTTTATGGTGTACTTCGCCTCGGTGTTGAGCAGAAGGAAAGACTTGTCACCGTCGTTGAAATTGTTGTAGTAATGGTAGAGCGATGTGGTCAGTGTAACACCTCCGGGAATCGTAAAGTCGAGAGAAGCCTTGTTCGTTACAGTGCGCAGCCACGGAAATCTGTCGTAGCCTTTCTGCTGTGTCGCCGACTGTGAATAATTGCCTTGATAAGTCACACCCAGCCATTTGAACGGTGTCAGGCTGAGGTCGGCGTTCACTCCTATGCTGTTGCCGTAGTAGCGCAACACCTCGTCCTGAATGAGCAACGGACTGTCGTAATAGGAGTATGTAACCGAGGCTCCGATTTTCAGCCGTCGCCAGTCAAATCCCTGACTTGCATGGATTTTAGCCGAAAGCATATCGCCCGTTTCTTTTGTACGTCTGCTGATGGTATGCTGGACCATCCCGTCATAGTACGAACCGTAAAGCACTTCGGGCGATTGTCTGTTCCAATAAACCTCCGCTCCGGCAAAGCTCATTGAAAGAATATTTTTGAAATCATATCCTAAAGAGTAGTGCTGATTCATACCCTCGTAAAGCCCTGCCACATCGTAAGCCGACAACTGACGGTAAGATGTCAGTATGTGACCCGAATATAGAGTTTCAATCGATGGTGTCATATAGTTCAGCATTGCCGATGCTTTGAGGTTATGGCTGCTGTTTAATTTGTAGGAGAAGTTGAGCGACGGCTCGACGCGTAAACGATTTTTGTCGGTAATGTTGTCGTCAAGTCTGTTGTTTAACCGGAATAGTCTGTATTTCATCGGCATATATAGCGAGGCATGGATTTTTCGAGCGCTGAACATTATTTCAGCCCCCATGCCTGCATCGAGATGATCGAGAGCGAGATTGTTGCCGACGGCATCAAGACGGCTTTCGAGTGAATTGTGGTGGTAGTTGACTATCGCTGACGGGTGGAGGGTGAAATTGCCGATTTTGAAGGCCGAAAGTAATCCGGCACTGTTTTCCGTGGATATGTTTCTGAAATCCACGTGCTGATACAGCATACCTCCGGGTATCAGTTCTGTGAACAGATTGGGCGATACCGAAAGACTGTGGGGACGTTTTTCCACGTTGATAAGCGATGAGATCTCAAATCCACGGTCGGCGTAATTGCGGTGTGTTGCATGGAATTTGTTCAGAAGGCGGTATGTATCAGTTTTTCCTGTCTGACTGATTTTGTCGCCTTCGGCAAGAATTCTGCTTTCGGCGTCGGTTGTGCTCCAGTCAAACTTCAGCTGCTCTTTGAGATAGTTTTCATTTCCGTTGTTCATATATGTAAAATCACCGTATGCTTTCTGCATTCGTGCGCTTCCATACATTGTTTCGTCAACGGTGTTCATCCCGCCGTCAGGCAGATAATTGGTAGTCGATGAATAGCTTTGTCTCGTGTCGCGGTCGTTCAGATAAGCGGCGTTGATACCGAACTCGCCGGACTTGCCTACACGATATACATTGTTGAATGTGGTGTTGTGCGAGCGGTTGAAATAGTAGAATCGCTTGTCGATACCGGGAGCTGACGGCATGGATATCGACGAAATGTTGTTTGTGCGTGAATAATCATTATCGAAGGAATAGAGTTCCTGCGATAAATCCTCGCCGGTGTTATTACCTTTGTATGTAGCAAGAAACTGGCTGTTGCGTCGGAAATACGTTGCTATCGCGGAGTTGTTCCAGAGTCCTTCGTCGCCGTAGCCGCCTCCGAGTGTTGCAATAAGGTTGAACACGCCCTTGACTCCTTCTTTGAGCCTCAGGTTGATGGATGCCTGCTCTTCAGGGCGCAGTCCTTTGAGTGCCTTTATGTCCTGATGGTTTTCAAGCACCTGCACGGTTGCGATGTTGTTGGGGTCAATGTTGTTTGTCGCAATCCCATAGTGTCCTTTCATTAGGTCAAGTCCTTCTATATAAAAATTCTTGATAGGCTTGCCCTGATAGGACACCTGTCCGGCATCCGAAACGGTGATGCCCGGCATTTTTCGAAGTACATCGGCAACTGATTGGTCGGTCTGAGAGAGGAACGACGCTACGTTATAGTTGATAGTGTCGCCTTGCGAATAGACTTTCTTTGATCTCACGACCACTTCCTTAAGCTCTACGGTGCGTTTTTCGACTTTGATGTCATGGCTGCCGCTGCGGTTGGGGACTGTAATCTGGATGGGTGCGATTTCAATCCCCGACGCTTTCAGAAGGAGACTGTCGCAACCGTGGTTGACGGTTATTTCAAAGCAGCCGTTTTCATCAGTGAAAGCCGAGGTCAGTATGTTTTTTGGAGAGTTTGATGGATAAGCGACGATTGTGACCAAATCCACAGGGCTGCCATCGGCGGTTTTTATCTTTCCGCTGATAACCGTCTCGGCTATTGCTGAAAGGGCAATTATGCCGGACAGGTAGGATATGATGATACGATGGTTCATTTTGGTTGGAATAATATCACAAACTTCGCAATAAAAAATGAAAAATCTCTCAACAAATGTTGAAATTACGCAAATAGATAAGTTAATTGGCTGCTTAATTAGTCTGATTTTCTGAGACGACTTAAATGGGTTGGAGTGATGTTGAGGAATGATGCGATGTCCTTGAGAGGGAATATCGCGAATAGATCGGAATGTTTTGTGATGAGTTCGTCGTATCGTTTCTGCGCATTCTTTGTGTGAAGGCTTATATAGCGGTCATAGAGAGTGTCGAAAAGAGCAACATTTGTGGCTGCTACAATGTCGCGCAGTGATTCGTCGGTCTCCAACCGTGTTTCAACATCCTTGGTCGGTATGCAGAATATCTCACAGTTTGTGACTGCAACAATTGATATGCGCGACTTTTCGCCGAGCAATGAAAAGGGGAAGTCAGCGACGAATCCTCCGGCAAATTCAAGACCGACAACATGCTCAGTACCATCGGCTGAATATGCGACATATTTTAACGCTCCGCTTTTGATATATCCGATATACCGGGCCACTTCGCCGGCTGATATGAATTCTTCTCCTTTTGAGAATTGACATATCGCACCTTCTTCTACGCAAAGATTACGCCAGAAGGAATGGTCGATGTTGTCATAATATGTATTGAAGTTCTCGTGCATTAGCAGACAGGTTAAAGTTTTTCTCGTTTTTCGATAGTTAACTGTGATAATTGTAGGTTTGTCTTGCCAACGCTTTAGTCGTGTAACTAATCGCACAAAGATAACGAAAAAATTGAGATTTCCTATTCTGTTATGATGATAAAATTGCGCATAGGTCTGAAATTTAACATGATGTGTTGAATTATTGTTGATTTAAGCTGTTTTATAGTAGCTATTCGCTGAATAGTCGTTACTCTTAATCATGGTTGAATATGTTATAAAAATGCACCATGCCGTCCGGAATGAGCCGGACGGCATGGTGCGGATGATAAGTTTAGGAGGGCTGTGTAGCCTTTGATATTTAAGACTATACTATGATTTAAAATATTTTAATCGGTGGGATGTAGCGTTTGGGCTGCTTTTTGATGTCGAGAAGGAGAGTGTCGACATCCGCAGCACAATTGTTGAGGTTGTGGTAGAGCGACGGGTCGTTGAGAAGCAGACCGAGGGTCGAATTGGTTGAGTTAAGCTGTTCGGTCGCGAGATCGAGATGCGAAGTGATGCGGTTGATGTTGCGCATGGTCGAGTCGAGGGGCATATCCTTCAGGTCTTCGGAAAGCACGGCGAGGGCCGATGAAATCTGTGTCAGATTGGCCGAAATCTCCTTGACATTCGACATTGTTCCATTGGCATTGTTGATTAGCATTGGGACACCCTTCATGGCTGAGTTGAGATTGTTTGTCGACACCTCAAGATTAGCCATGATATTGTCGAGGCGCTTGATTGAACTGATAAGAGCGGGATCAGTAGTGACTGCTGTGAGAGCCACGACAAGTGAGTCGATGTGAGGAGCGATGGTCATGATCGACGGCATCAGTTCCGAGCTGAGTTTGTCGACCATTCCGCCTGTGGTCTCGCCTTCGAGCTTAGCGCCGACTTCATAATATTGAGTTTCGGGAGCCATGCGCAGTTCGATGCTTGAAGTTCCGAGCATGTCGGTGACAATGGCGGCCTTTGTCCCTACGGGTACCTTAAGCTGCTTGTCGAGGCTGATTTCCACGAGTACATGACCCGGATTGTCATACTCATAGTTTATTTCGCGGACGAGGCCGATTTTGTAGCCATTGAGCGTCACGGGGGCAGACTGTGTAAGGCCGGCCACATTGGTGTAGGATGCGTAGTAGTAGTTAGCCGACTTGAACACGTTGATTCCCTTCAGATAGTCAATTCCGAAGAAGAGGATTAGCAGCGATAGCAATACGCTTGCTCCGATGATCAGTTCCTTAGATAGTAGTTTTTTCATAATCGGTTTGGTATGGTTCTATGGCCTTGTGGCTGATTCGGATGAGAGTTTGGAGTTACTTGACTGTTGTTTGTTCTTATGGTTTATGTTGACAGCTATTTGATTCGTTTGCCGTCGCGGGTCCTGATGATGAACGCGTCGGGGAAGCGCTTCTTTATTTTTTTCAGGTCGGAAGCCGCGTCGGGTTGTGTGCGGTATGTGCCGTAGGTGTATTTGAACGACCCTCCGTCTTTATAGAAATCAATCGGAAACAGTCCTTTGAGTCTTGAATCCTTGTTTCTGAGTTTGGTCGGAGAGGTGAGAAACTGGATTTTATATATTATTTGCCCTTTGGACGGAGTGATGTCTGTCCGTGTCTTCTTTTCAACAGTGGCAGCTTTTTTGTCGGCTTCGATTTCTCGTTGGGCTGTCTGGCGCTCGGCCTTGCGTACGTCGCTTGTGGTAGGCGATGCCTTGTCGACAGACTTGACAGTGTTTTTGCGGTAGCGTTCGATGCCACGGAAGATTGCAAGTGCAAGTTTCTGCTGTCCGCTTTCTGAAGCCATGAATTTTTCCATGGCCGGGTTGCAGATAAAATCAAGCTCGACAAGAATTGCAGGCATGGTTGTGCCGACAAGCACCCAGAACGGTTCTTGGCGTACACCGTTGTTCTTGCGACCGGCTGTGCGCACAAGCTCATTCTGAACCGCCTCGGCAAGTGCGATGCTCTGGTCCATGTTGGTGAGCTGCATCATCTCGAAGGCTATATAGCTTTCGGCCGATGAAGGATCGAAGCCTTCATAGGTGGTAGTGTAGTCAGGCTCGAGCTTTATCACTTCATTCTCTCGCATGGCAAGGCTCAGGTTGGTGTCGCTTTTGCGCAATCCGAGAGTATAGACGGCCGCACCGTTGATTGTGTTGTGGAGGGGCGATTTCTTGTCAATGGAATTGGCGTGGATTGACACGAATATGTCAGCATGTTTACGGTTGGCCATTTCCGAACGGCCTTTTAGCGGAACGAAGAAGTCGCCGTCGCGGGTCATTTCGACTCTGGCATTTTTCATGTCAGATTCGATGAGTTTGCGCAGCTTCTTTGCTACAGCAAGGTTAATGGTCTTTTCGTTGGTCCGTCGGCCGAGCGCTCCGGCATCCTTGCCTCCGTGGCCCGGATCAATCATTACGACAAATTCCCTGTCGGTCTCGGCGCGGGAGACAACAGGCAGGAGCATAATGATGATAAATAGTCGTATGATACGTGTCAGTGACATAAGTGAAAATCTTAGCCAAATTTTGGGGCAAAGTTAGCAAAACTATCCCTAAATGCCTCTTATTGGACTGAATTTTGTGAGTAAATGCCAAAAAATAGCTACTTTTGAACAATCATACCCCTACCTTTTGTTCAATAATGGATGTGTTAAATAATTATTTTTAAGCTTAAACCGGTGTATTCCGATTCAAAATTTAATTTTATGAAGAAACAGCAAGTCTCCACCTATATAATATATATGCCACTGTTATGTCTGTTTATTCTTGCCGGGCTGGCAGGAGCGTCAGTATTGACCGGTTGTTCATCTGCCGGTTCTGACCCATCCGTCAAGGTCGGACGTCTTGACCATGCGTTCCGCGATGGATGGCCTTTGGCCGACGGATTTATTGCTCCGGCCAAAGCGTTATTCAAAGTGTCGGGCTATGGCAGTCTAAATGATTCGACATATACTGCATATATGTCGAATCCGTCAGTGAGAATACATGAGACTGCCGTAGATTCACTGTGGGAAAATACAGACAGGCTTGAATCGCAGCTCGGGACGGTGAAAGCTCACTATGCAAGGCTTTTTCATGATAAGAGTTTTCCGTCGGTCTATGCCGTCATATCTCCATTCAGACAGTCGGTTTTTACGGTCGATACTTTTTTGTATGTAGGTCTCAATCACTATCTTGGAGAGAATTATCCTCCGTATGGATATTTCCCGGACTACCTGCGTGTGCGCAAGATTCCTGCGCGTGTCATTCCGGATATTGTCGAGACATTGCTGCATCGTGATTTCCCATACGCGCCGGAAGGTGATTATCCGACTGTGCTGTCCCGGATTCTATATGAAGGGGTGCTTGTCGAGGCCGTTATGCAGATTGGCGGGGTCAGCGAGCAGACGGCACTCGGCTATGACGATCGGCAGATGGAATGGCTTAACAAAAACGAGCATAAGCTGTGGGGAGAAATTGTGGGCCGTAAATATCTTTTCAGCAGTGATCGGCAACTTGCGTCGTCGCTGATATCGCCGGCTCCTTTCACTTCTGTAGTCGGGCCGGAAGTCCCGGGGATGGCAGGCCGGTTCATAGGTCACCGTATCATAGCGTCGCTTCTCGATAACCGTGCCGTGGCTCTCTCCGAGCTTCTGTCTCCATCGTTCTACGAGTCTCCTACAGCCTTGGCCGAGTCGAAATATAAGTGATCCGCTTTGGAATATAAAAACAAATCACTCCGGCGACAGTCCATTTCGCCGGAGTGATTTGTTTTTATGGTTCGTATGAAACTAATTTTGTTTTATGCAAATTTTGACCAGTCAACGTTACGCATGTCGCCCGACGAGAGGAACTCTGTGTGGAATGCGAGCGATGCGTGGAGAGTGTGGGGGGTCTGGCCTCCGTGAGTGCTTAGCTTGAGGTAGTCGCGGAGCAGTTCGCGGTAAATCGGATGTGCACAGTTATCGATGATCACGTGTGCGCGTTCCACCGGGTCAAGACCTCGGAGGTCGGCTATGCCTTGGTCAGTTACGATGATGTCTACCGAATGTTCGGTGTGGTCGACATGCGAAACCATCGGGACGATATTTGAAATCTTTCCTTCCTTTGTGATAGAGGGGCAGGAGAAGATTGAGATGTAAGCGTTGCGGGTGAAGTCGCCTGAACCACCGATGCCGTTCATCATCTTTGTGCCTGTCACATGGGTCGAGTTGATGTTGCCGAATATGTCGGCTTCGAGAGCAGTGTTCATTGCGATGACACCGAGTCGGCGGATTACTTCGGGATTGTTTGAGATTTCAGAGGGGCGGAGCACAAGATGTTCCTTGAAGAATTCGATATTGTCGATCACCTCGTCCTCAACTTCGTTGCTGACGGTGAGAGAGCATGACGAACCGAATTTGCAACGGCCTTTTTTCATAAGGTCGATGACAGCGTCCTGCATCACTTCGGTGTACATTTCGAACGGAGGAATTTCCTTGGCGTCTGCAAGGCCGTAGAGAACGGCATTTGCCACGTTGCCAACACCGGACTGGAGAGGAAGGAAAGACGAGGGGATGCGTCCGGCGTGGAGTTCGGACATGAGGAACTTGCAGACATTCGCACCGATTTGTTTGGTGGTGTCGTCAAGGGGCGTGAATGCCTTTACACCTTCGTAGTGGTCGCTCATGACTACTCCGATAATCTTGTCGGGGTTGATTTTCAACACCGGAGAGCCGATGCGGTCGCTCGGCTTGAAGATAGGTATTTCGGTGCGGTGAGGAGGATCGAGGGGGAGATATATGTCATGGAGGCCATAGAGTGCATGGCGAAGTTTTTCGTTAAGCTCGATGATGATTTTGTCGGCCTTCTCTGCGATGGTGGGGACGTTGCCGACACCTGTCCCGACAACCACTGTTCCGTCATCCTGAATGTCGCTGACTTCGATGATGGCCAGGTCGAGTTTGTCGCCGAAGAATCCGTAGCGGAGTTTCTGTGCGGCTTCTGAAAGGTGAAGATCGAAATAATGAGCGTCGTGGGCGTTGATTCGTTTACGCAGGTCAGGATGGTTCTGATAGGGTGTGCGTTTGCCGATTGCATTGGCGCGAGCAAGCACACCGTCGCAATTGTCGCTGGTAGAAGCTCCGGTGATAATGTTGATTTTGAATGGCTCGCCTTGAGCGTGTAGCTTTTCAGCCTTCGCGGCTATGGCTTGTGTGACAACTTTTGGCGAACCGGGAGCGGTAAAACCGGAAAATCCGCATTTGGCATCGTTGAAGAACAATTCAGCTGCCTCTTCGGGAGTCAGGATGGGGAATTTCATAATTTTTTCTCTTTTTCTGAATTTAAGTGGAGGAGCGAGTTTATTGATGTATTAATTCTGTCTATAAGTGTGGATTAATGTGGAGAGTAGGGGAGCGGTCGGTCACCGTCAGTCAGGTGTTCGGAATTTAGGCGTTATGATCGCACTGTCAATTATTGCCTGTCGCCATCTGGCATAGTGCCTTGCGGTGTCGTCGTCCGGCTTATCCTGTGCCGTGACCGGCATGTCATTGATTTCGTCAAGATCAGTGAGCGTCATCTCAGGCATTGGCTGCATTTCGGACGGTGACTGATGAAGTTCGCCGGGAAGAAACGGCTGCGTTGTCTTACGATTTTTTGTCGTGGATTTGTAAGCCGGAACTTCCCTATCGAGATCAGGGGATTGGGTTGGCCTGACATGAGGTCTCCTACCGGGCTGTTGGTTGGCGGCAGCTATGGCTCCGGCTTTGAAAAACTGCGCAAACGGATTGGCCTTTATGGTCATCATGTCTGACGAATCAGACGGATGTGACGACTCTTCTCTCTCTTGTCTCCTTTTCTTGAGATATTCGAAGAGAGAGCTGGCGCCGATAAAAAACAGTAATAATATAATTTTTACCATTACGCGGTTTTTCGTAATTTTGCACACAAAATTAAGGAATCTTGAGCTTATTGCCAAAGAATCTACAGATTAATTATGAGCATATCACGCAAATTAAACATAGAAACCTACGGCTGCCAGATGAATGTGGCCGACAGTGAAGTCGTGGCTTCCGTCATGGAGACGGTGGGATATGACATTGTGCCTACGGTCGAAGAAGCTGACGCGGTGCTTATCAATACATGTTCGATCCGCGACAATGCGGAACAGAAAATCATTTCGCGTCTCGCCTATCTTGCATCACTCCGACGCAAACGGCCGAAAGACGCTCCAAGACTGATTATCGGTGTGATAGGCTGCATGGCCGAGCGTGTCCGCGAAGAGCTTGTAAGCCGTCACGGGGTTGATCTTGTAGCAGGGCCTGATTCATATCTCGACCTTCCAAACCTGTTTGCTTCTGTCGAAGCCGGAGAGAAGGCTGTCAACGTCGAACTGAGCACCACAGAAACCTATCGTGACATCATTCCGGCCCGTATCACAGGCAATCCTGTATCTGGGTATATAAGCATAATGCGTGGATGTAACAATTTCTGTTCCTACTGCATCGTCCCCTATACGCGAGGACGTGAGCGTTCGCGCAGTGCCGAGAGCATTCTTGCAGAGCTTGCGGATCTCCGTGCGCGTGGATTTAAGGAGGCTACTCTGCTTGGTCAGAACGTCAACAGCTATCGCTACGTTGCTCCTGACGGACGCGAGATTGATTTCCCGGCTCTTCTTGCAATGGTGGCTGAGGCTGCTCCGGATATGCGTATACGTTTTACGACATCGCATCCAAAGGATATGAGCGACGAGACAATTGCTGTGATAGCGTCTTACGAAAATCTCTGTAATCACATCCATCTCCCCGTCCAATCCGGGTCAGACAAGGTGCTCAAGGCAATGAACAGAAAATATACGCGCGAATGGTATCTCGGGCGTATAGCAGCAATCCGCCGGGCGATTCCCGACTGCGGTATTTCAACCGACCTGTTCACCGGCTTCCATGATGAGACGGAAGAGGATTTTCAGGAGACACTTTCGCTTATGCGTGAGGTCGGGTTTGATTCATCGTTTATGTTCAAATATTCTGAGCGTCCGGGGACACTTGCGGCGCGCACGATGCCCGACAATGTGGCTGAGGAAGTGAAAATCGACCGCCTGAACCGAATGATAGCACTACAAAACGAGCTGTCGCGTGAAAGCAATGCAAAAGATGTCGGCAAGACATTCGATGTGCTTGTCGAAGGAGTGTCGAAACGCTCTAAGGAACAGTTTGTCGGACGTAATCAGCAAAACAAAACTCTTGTGTTTCCCCGTGGGGACTATCGTGTCGGAGATACCGTAAAAGTCAAGGTGGTGGATTCATCGTCGGCGACTCTCATCGGAGAGCTTGCATGAGCTTTCCGGTTACTAAAGCATATCAGTTGTACCCACAATCGGAACACAAATGTTCCGATTGTGGGTACAACTGATAATTTTAACACTTTTTCTTGGTTTTTCCTGCCAAAATGTACTAAATTAGAGGTGCATAAGTTTATTGGTGGAAAATCCGAAGGCTTACACGCACAATCAGCAACAAATAAAATATCCATTAGAATAAAGACTGGAGGCGAATTTTAACCATGATTGATTTTGAATCATTAATATTTAATATAGACATAGACACGAGGTGTATTCCGCGTCCCGGTTCGCTTCTTGTCGCCGAGCCTTTCCTGCGGGAAAGATATTTTCATCATGCTGTCATCTGCCTTGTCGATTATGAACCGAAGGGGTCGGCTATGGGTATAGTGCTAAATAACCGTACTACCTATACTCTTCAGGATATATTGCCCTCTGTGACTGCTACGGATGCCATCCCCGTCTATTGTGGTGGCCCGATGTCGTGCGACCGGCTTTATTTCATGCACACGCTCGGAGGCCTGATTCCTGATTCGCGTGAAATAATACCGGGATTATATATAGGTGGTGATTTTGATACGGTTCTCTCAATAGTCAATGACGGTTATGCAGTTGATGGACATATTCGGTTTTTCCTCGGTTATAGCGGTTGGGATATGGAGCAGCTTGACGGAGAGCTTTTGAAAAACGTCTGGGCTGTGACAGAAATACCTTCGATTGGCCGGTTGCTTGAGGGAGAGGAGGATTCTTATTGGCACAATATTGTCCGTGCGATGGGTCACAAATACAGGGGATGGCTTTATCATCCGCGCAATCTGCATTCGAACTGATAGAAAAAAACGGCCGAACCAAGAAGGCGAGGCTGCTACGAAACACCGATAGTGACATCTGTGACAGATGCGTCCGCGGGATGGTTCCGGGTCTTGGAGTCGCAGGCGAGGTCTCGTCTCCGGCAAATGTTAGCTCCCAATTGTAAATAGTCGTCATTATAAAAAGGCTTCGGGCCATCCCCTTTCACTACTATCAATAGTTTGAATTTTGAAATATGAAGTATTAAAAATAGTTAAACATGTTTTTATCGGACTGTTCACGCCTGTGGACTGTTTGGCCGATTGAGGCAAAATACCTAACTTTGCACCCAAAATCGAATCAATACAAATCACAAACTAATTAATGGCAACTAAAATCAGACTGCAACGCCATGGTCGTAAGAACTATGCGTTCTATCCTATTGTAATCGCCGATAGCAGGGCACCACGAGATGGTAAATTTATTGAAAGGATAGGTTCATATAATCCGAACACTAATCCTGCTACAGTAACTTTGAACTTCGAGCGTGCTTTGTATTGGGTGAACGTTGGTGCACAGCCCACCGACACTGTCCGCACTATCCTCTCAAACGAGGGCGTACTTCTCATGAAGCACCTTCAGGGTGGCGTGAAGAAGGGTGCGTTTGACGAAGCTGAAGCTCAGCGCCGTTTCGATGCATGGAAGGCTCAGAAGCAGCAGAGCGTAGACAAACTCCGCGCCTCTATGGCCGACAAGCAGGAGCTTGACGCTAAGAACCGCTTTGAAGCAGAAGTGGCAAAGAACAAGGCTAAGGCCGAGGAAGTGGCAAAGAAGAAAGCTGAAGCCGCTGCCGCCGCTGCTGAAGCTGAGGCTGCAGAAGCTCCTGCAGAGGAAGCTCCCGCTGCTGAATAATTATCGGCAAAATTGCAGACTCAGAGTCTGTGACAGCATAAACCCACGGTGTTTTTCCGTGGGTTTTGTTTGTTTTGAGGTTTGCTTTTGAAACGGATAAAATTTGCATAATCCGAATTTAATAGCTATCTTTGCACTCGTTAAAAAGCTACGGCATTATGTAGGAAGTCCTGCAAACGTCCGCAAAATAGTTTCCGCCTATTTGCGATTGCTGTCAGTTGAGAATAACAGCTATGGAGTGATGCTCGAGTGGCTGAAGAGGCACGCCTGGAAAGCGTGTATACGTCAAAAGCGTATCGCGAGTTCGAATCTCGCTCACTCCGCAAAATTAAAGTCGCTGAAAGTCAGATAAAACTGCGCTTTCAGCGCTTTTAGTTTATACAGATATGGTTATTGAATAAGATAAGATGGGGCAGGGGATGAATATGCTGACCACTTACATTATCATACATTAAATGCCTCGGTTCAATTTGATCCCGGGGCATTTGTCGTTTACAATCTTAGCAAATCTCTCAATAAGAGATTTTCATAATATGATTCATGATTAGTAATCAAACTATTACATGTCATTCGATAACAATATATCTCATGTTTAACATATCTTTGTGCCTACATCAATAAAAAAGTTGTGGAAAATGCACAGATTTAGAGCTATTTTCACTAACTTTGCACGACATTAATATCTCTTATTGAGAGATAATAGATGTAAAACCAGTCATCCGCATGATCTTTCAATGCTGAATACTGTTCACATAACTTCACATAAACTGCTGTCAAATAGTGTAGAAACTATCCAGACGGCGGGAAGAGAGATAGTGTCGTGAAATTTAGTAAAGGTAAAAATGCGAATTCTCTCAAGTGGCTGTAACACCGCGACATACCAATAAGGAGATTCTTGGCTTTTTCCGGTCGAAACTATCGGATTTAGGTGAAGAAACGGCATTGAAATATCGTAGGACCATTACGGAGTTTGACATCTTTCTTTCATCGCATAATTTATATGCTGCCGAGTTCTCAGATATAATGGTAGCCGATTGGGCGACTGAACTATTCCGGCAGGGTTTGGCTAAGACGACCGTCATAAGGCATCTAAACATACTCAATAGTCTTGTGAAAGCTGCTGATAAGAATGGTTTGATGTCTTCCGGCGATGCAGCGAGGATTCTTGCGAGAGAACTTACGGAATCACAGGGACAATTGCCCGCACTGATGAATGAACGGACATTTAACAATTGTCTTGGTCTGTTGCGCAGGATTGCTAAAAAGTCTGATTACCATAACATCTATGAGGACTTGTTGCTTTTTTCCATGCTCAACGGTGCAATGAGCTTTGATGCTATCATTGGCCTGAAGAAAGAGGATGTTTTGACGTTTGACAAGGTGTCAAGAGTCATACTCGAAAGGAACGTTAGTCCTGTCCGGCGTTATGTTTTTGATCTCAAGCAGTCCTATCGTACTGAAAAGCAGATTCATGCTGCGATTGCTGATGGACTTGCCACTGTTTTTGAGAGAGGCATGGGCATAAAGTATATACATCCTGACAATTTCGTAAGATCCATGTGGGCTACATGTGCTGTAAGGAGAGGGGCTATGGCATCCGAGTCGTTGGGCTGTGTGGGAGGAGATGCATCTTATGGCATTCCATCTTTCTGTAAAGCTGTCGGGGTTATGGCGGAGAAGAAACAATTATGGGTTGAATCCGTCAACCAGATTATCCTTCATAAAATGCCTAAATGGTATGCCATGCACCTTCGCAGGGGTGTGAAATTTGAGGATATCCGTAAATATCTTTCTGAAAGATTTCGTCCTGTTCCGGAATTTTTCTATCCATACGAAACCATCACACGCCGGATCGGAAACAAGAAGGTGGCTGAGGACCATCCTATCATTTCCCAAACAGCTTTCTTCAAAACACATCCCGAGGATGTATTGCCCATGTTCAGTCTGATAGGGGATAAGGCCTGGTGCTATCGGGTGAACAACGATCCCTCGTCGCCCTACGCTGTCATATCGCCTCAAGAGATGAGACGTTTTCAAGCTGCTATCGGCATCTTTTCACCAAACATGGAGGTTCACCCTTTGGGAGAACTTACACCTATGCCCGGGGAATCGGTCATCGTTGTGACGGCAGGCTATGGCAACCGCGAGGGTAAAGTGGAGGATGTGATAAACAAAGACTCCGGGACTGCGATTTTCCGCGTGAAGCTGTTCACGGATCAGGGTTATGAGTGGCGAATGGATGTTGATGCCCGTCAGATTGAACTTATTCAAGGCAATCTGTCAGTTGTATGATCAATCCCTTGCTTGACATAGATTCAGTTGATTTCACTGATTCGGACGACATCAGTGGCTTTGTGTCGCTCCTTTGCCACGAAAGCAACGGGATGGGTATGTTTATGGCGGGATTTCGACCCACACCTGACAGCAGTCAACTCCGACAAACAGCCGGCTTGATGGCATACAGACTTTCAGCCTATTTGCCTGAAGTGTCACCGTCGGATAGCCTTAAAATCGTGCACTCCTACGATTTGGCTCACCGTCTGGCTTATAATGTGTCAGGAAATCCGGATCTTGTAAACAAATGTGTCCTCGGAACATTCGATGCTATGATTCATGGGGACAAGACCGTGGATGAATATTCCATGTATCGGGAAATTGACCGTAAAGTTCACCAAAAGGACCGTCTGTACCTCGACAAACCGTTGACATGGAACTGCCTGAGTACCGAGCGGTGGCTCAGATCAATTGATGATACTGCTCATCCGGAGTACGATATAGTAAACCGTGTCAGCATTCTCCTCGGTGCAGATCTGTTCGTGTATGTAGGTAGTAGACAGGACAAATACAAACGTTCTTTGTTTGAAAAATATCGCCATGTCCTCGACAGACATGATACGGAAAATTATCAGACGCTACAGGCAGTCAACCAGTTTCTGAATGCCTCTGTCAGATACCTCACTCCACACGACGCTCAAAAATACCAATCATCCATTAAGCGCGAAATCCTCACCCATCCACAGACCAATCGCTTCGTCAAGGCAAGGCTGGTGGGATGGAAATGAAATATATCTCGCAATCTCTTGAGCTTGCTCAAATATTATTTTATATTTGAAGTAGGCAACTCTCTACTTCCTGTTGCTTCCTTCCCTAAGCAAAATATCAAAATAATAGCATATTTATAAATCTTATGTTATTTAAAATCAGAAACATATTTAAAAGAATCACTACAGGTAATGAAAGAAGTGTAAAAGTTAAGAAAAACTTCATTGCATCCCTTGGAATCAAAGGAGTGAGCATTGCGGTTACCTTTTTTCTTGTACCTATTACATTGGGGTATGTTTCCGATGAACTCTATGGTATATGGCTTATACTTTCTTCTGTATTGTGGATGCTGCATTATTTTGATGTCGGTTTTACTCTTGGACTCAAGAACAAACTGACCGAAGCGATTGCAGCTAATGATTTTGAAAGAGGCAGACAGTTAGTTTCAACAACCTACATGATGCTTATGATAATTTTTATTCCATTAGGTATCATCCTAGAACTCATAACCCCATTTATCCCTTGGGCTAATTGGTTCAACGCTCCGGATCAATATAATGCAGAAATAACAAGTGCTTTACAAGTGATGTTCGCATGCGTCTGCCTACAGATGATTGTCAATACATTAGTATCGGTCTTATCAGCATATCAGCGAACAGCTATTGCATCTCTATTTCCTGTAATAGGAAATGTCGTCTCCTTGATAGTCATTGTTTTCCTCACAAAATTTACAGAACCATCACTAACTAAACTTGCATTTGCCATATCAACAATGCCGGTTATCGTATTGATAATTGCATCGATTTGGCTTTATATTTCCACATATAAAGAAATTTCACCGTCATTCAGATGTGTTAGATTTAATCTCGTAAAAGAAATATTTGGCCTGGGAGCAAAGTTTTTTATAATCCAGATACAGATTATTGTCGTCTCGCAGGCTGCAAACATCTTTATATCTAATTTTTCGAATCCAATAGAGGTCGCGAATTATAATGTAGCCCTTAGATACCTGAATGTTGCAATAATGGTATTCAATATTCTTCTTACTCCAATTTGGCCGGCTTTTACAGACGCATATGCAAAAAAAGATTTTGATTGGATGAAGAATATATATATGAAATTGAAAAAAATATTGTTACTTACCATCGGTGTCATAATTCTCATGGTCATTGTTTCTCCTATAGTGTATAAATTATGGGTTGGAAATAAGATGAACATACCATTTGCGATGACAGCAGCTGTATCCATCTATGTAATAACGCTTTCATGGAATACGTTTCAAACGATATTAATTAATGGATTCGGCACTATAAAATTACAGACTTACATTACACTGGCAGGTCTTATCATCTATATACCTCTCGCGCTTGTTCTTGGCAAATTCCTCGGGGCAATCGGAGTTGTACTTTCAATGGCAACTGTATACCTACTTTATGCGCCAGTATTCAGCATCCAACTAAACAAACTGATAAATAACAAGGCTACCGGAATTTGGATAAAGTAAATCAAAAAAATACGAAAGTATCAATAAGAGAACAATCTCGATTGAATTACACCGTATTACTCTTGCCCTGAATTAAAGACCGTATTTATCCTTCGAATAATGAACCAAGTTGAAAAAATAAAAAGAGATAGATTTTTGAATTTCTATTTCTTTATGATGTATTTATATACATCGATGCCCGCTTTACAATTCAATATGACTGGTAATTCCAATCTATTTTTTTTGATTATAGGATATGGCCTTACTTTGATTGCGGCTATAAAATATAAAATAAAATTCTTTAATAAAAAACTAATATGGATTTTTACGATTGTAGTTTTGTGGACGTGCGCGCAATTGGCTATACATGGTTCTTTCTTTAGATTATCCCCATTTATTATCTTTGAAATATTATCGGCTTTTACCATCATAAAAATATTCGGGAAATCAATATTCAGAAGGTTCGAAAGCATAACGTACATTTTAAGTGTCATCGCATTGATATTCTGGGTTTGTAATATCTGCATGTTCCCACTAATGAAACTGATAGCAAACTTTTTTGGTGTTGAGGCAGATGGTGATAAGTCAACTTCACTTATTATATATACCATCAATATGACAGATAGTATACGTAACTGTGGTTTTGCTTGGGAACCAGGTAGAACAGCTTGTATGGTATGTGTAGGGATATTATTTTATCTAATGAGGACAAAATGTAATTTTAAAACTCCTCGTTTTTGGATTATGACTGCATGTGTTGTATCAACTATGTCCACGACAGGTTTTAGTGTATATATAGTTATATTGCTATTGTGTTATATGGCATATCATCGAATAAATATTCTTCACTTGTCAGCTTTTGTTGCTATTGGATTATGTGTGTTCAGTTTACCGTTTATGGGCGAAAAAATAAAAAGCTTGATTGGAGAAGCTGATAATAAGGGGATGTCAAATATAAGCAGCATGTTAACTTGGGATAGCGAGAATAAATCTGAAGCAGAACGAAATTTTTATGTTCCTCAAAGATTTGAAGGCTTGATGTTCAGCACGATGAATGTCGTAAATACAAATTATTTTATCGGTGATGGTAGAGATTTTCAAAATTTCTACATAAATCGTGTCCTTAATTGGAAGGTAAAAACATCCGAAGGAGTGCTTGAAATAATTGTTAGATACGGAATTATAATTGGATTGTGTTGCTACTATTTGTTATATCGTTCTTCCACAGGGATAAGTAGATATTTCAATATTAGAAATAGATGGATTTTCTTTATTGTTTTCATTCTAATTAATATAAGCTATAATTTTTGGGAAGTCCCGATTTTCATGGCAATATGGATGATGCCAATTTATAAGAATGTCAATGAATGTATTTTATCAACCCCTCTACAGAGTAATATAGATAGAAATAACCGACTATATATAAGTACAGTACATTAATTCAGGCACAATGTTAATCACCATAGTTACCTGTTCATATAATAGTGAAAGGACGATTGAGCGAACCATAAAATCAATTTTAGCTCAAAATTTCGACAATTACGAGTATTTGATAATTGATGGTAAATCTTCAGATAGGACATTAGAAATCATTAAACAATACGAACCTTTATTCAAAGGAAAGATGCGGTGGATAAGCGAGAAAGATCACGGCATATATGATGCGATGAATAAAGGCATAAAGCTTTCTAAGGGAGATTATATCTGGCTGGTAAATTCTGATGACTACTTAGAGTCGAATGCTATGGAGATAGTAGCTGACCGGATTCAGAAGAAACAACCAGACATAATCTGTGGAAGCATCGAATATTTTTCTGAAAATTCAGACAATAGATATGTCTTTAAATATACACCTCAAGAATCTGAAAATGAGTATAGGAAAAAGCGTATGGGTATTGTCCATCCGGCTACGATAGTCGCACGTCAGATATATGATAAATATGGCCTGTACGATAGTCGGTTCTACATCTCCGCAGATATGGACTGGTTTCTTCGAATTAGAGAAAATAATATCCCTATAGATTTCATTGACATTAAGCTGTCAAATATGAGTGACGGAGGTATTTCAAGTCAAAGCAATAATGTAAAGAAAAGGATTCATGACTGGAATATATTGTTCACAAAGCATACCAAAAACAAAATTGAATACTGGCGGTTCATGATCCACAGAATCGTAACCTATTATAAAACTTTTATTTTTAAATGAATCCATCAGATTCAATACTTACTTAGTTTGCGATTTTAAGCCAGATACAAAAATGTTTTTTAACGGAATTAGGCCCAAAGCAGAAAAATGTTGTGGTTGTGAAGGATGTAGAGAAATCTGCCCAAAATCAGCCATAAAGAGTACAGAGGATACAGATGGTTTCATTATCCCAGAAGTTAATCTAGACCTATGTGTTGAATGTGGCTTGTGTGAGAAAGTATGCCCCATGTCTAACGCTGACAAAATAACATCTTCAACCGAAGGAACAGCATATGCCGCCGTTAATAAAAACGGGACTGAATTAAGTCAGAGTTCGAGTGGCGGTGTGTTTTCTTTGATTGCTGACTATGTTTTAAATAAAGGAGGCTTTATCTCCGGAGCTGCTTTTGACAGCACTCTTAATCTATGCCATATTGTGACAAATCATAGTGACGATATGCAGAACCTACGGGGAAGTAAATACCTTCAATCACGAATGGAAAATACTTACACCGATATCAAGAGTATTCTTAATACAGGAAAACTCGTGTATTTTGTTGGCACAGGATGTCAGGTGGCAGGCTTGAAACTTTTTCTCCGAAAGGATTATGAAAATCTCATAACTTCAGATATACTTTGCCATGGTGTGCCACCCCAGTCTGTATTCAATGAGATGATTAAGGCCGTTGAATCAAAATACAATGGAAAGATAAAGAAGTATTCATTTCGTGATAAGTCCGTCTGGGGTTGGAGCTGTAGCAGTAGTAGTAATATTGAAATCCGTTCAAAACTAAAGTACTTAGGAAACGAACCTCTTCAGCAAGCCTACTTCAATGCGTTCATAAAAGCTGATAACTATAGAGAATCCTGTTATGTGTGCCCCTATGCTCAAAGCAGGAGAGCAGGAGATATCACGCTGGGTGATTTTTGGGGAGTAGAAAAATATATTCCGATTAAAGACATCCGAAAAGGAGTCTCTGCTATTTTAGTCAATACCCCAAAAGGACATCAACTTATTAACAAGATCAAAAATAATCTGAATTTATTCCCTGCTTCCATAAGAGATATCGAACATATAAACAGAACGTTGGTGGAACCAACTCCTCGACCAGCCGAGAGGGAGCTATTCTTTAAGAAATTCAAGGAAAATCCGGAAATGACCCTCATGACATATTATAAACCAAGCATGAAACGTGATTTTGTCTATGCACTTAAGAGCAACTCCGTAACGGCAAAAATGATTATTCTCGTAAAGAAGGTTCTAAAAAAATGAAAGTTCTGCTTACTACAATCGTAGATAATGTAAACTATGGAACATATCTACAGGCCTATGCTACTGTAAAACTTTTGAAAGACCGAAAGTGTGATGTAGATATATTAAATTACATTCGATATCATCTAACTCCTGAACATATGCTTTCAAAAGTAAAAAATAAAGGAGTTAAGTCATATCTACATGGTTTAATCAATATTGTTTTGGATGCTTACATGAAGAGAAATTTAAAGAAATTTCTACTTCAAAAAAATAAAGTTACTCCAAATTTTTCTGATTGGACAAGTTTTAAGAAAACACTACCTCCCTACGACCTATATATGGTTGGAAGTGATCAGGTCTGGAATACAGAGCATAATCATGGAGTGGATGGAGTATTCTTTTTTGAAGGAATTTCAGGCAAAAAAGTTACTTATGCATCCAGTGTCGGAATTGAGTCATTCCAAAAGGAGGATTATTCAAAAATTCAAACATTATTAAGTGACTTCTCTAAAATATCCGTACGTGAAAGCTTTGGTGTAGAAGCCTTGAAAAATCTTGGGATTGATAATGTCACTCAAGTACTTGACCCAACACTGATGCTCTCAAAAGAGGACTGGAGAAAAATTGGCAAAAAGACATTTAGAAAGACTGAGCCATTCCTCCTTGTATATTCAGTCGAAGTGAACAAGGATAATGAAACTATAGCGATTGCAAGAAAAATAGCGAAAGACAGAGGTTTGAAATTATATTTGATTTCTCCTTATGTAAAGTTCAATTCAAAACTGAAAGTAGATAAACTATTCTCGTTGGCTGACACAGACACCTTCTTAGCTTTATTTCAGGAAGCTGACTATGCAGTGGTAAGTTCATTTCATGGCACGGCGTTTGCCATTAACTTTGGATGCCAGTTTGTCACAGTTGCCCCTGAAAGATTCAGCACACGGGTTCAGAGCATATTAAAGCTATTGGATATCGAGAACCGGTATATCCATAATATTAATGACATACCTCCATTTGATATCGATTATTCCAAAGTGAATAATCTGTTGGAACACCATAGAGCTGTATCGGAAACAGTTTTTGACAGTCTGATTCAAAACTAATTAATCCTGTAGAATAGATTAAAATGGACAATACCTTAATTGTTGCATTGGTTTCCTATGCTGGAATGGGTCCATATGTAACAACAATAATAAATAGTTTTAAACCATCAGATCCTGTATATTTTTTCTTATTAGACAACAGTACTGATTATTATAAGAAAAATGTAAAACCTGAATTAAAAAAGAATTGTCTCATTACAAAAATAAACAGTTCTAAAATTGAAGACATAAAAAATCTTATTATTTCCAACTCTAAATTAGGAAATGATATTAATGATTTCGCTATAAAAAATAATATCAAAAACATACATTTCATCACAGCGGAAAATCGAATTCGAGGAATGGTCGATAGATGGAAGAAAAAGTTTAATCTATTTATGACAGTTCATGATCTTGCTCCACACGAAATGAATAAAGCCATTCATAAAGAGATTAAACAAAAAATTATCTATAGACATCTCAATTCAATGACCGATAAGATTGACAATCTTATAACCAATAGCGAAGATCAATTATTACAACTAAACCAGAAGTATCCGAAAAAAAAATGTTATCTACATGAATTTCCAACTCTAATAACTAAAGAAATTGAAAATGGCAATTTACAAGTTCCAGAATTAACAGGTATCACTAATTATATCTTGTTTTTTGGACGGATTGAATCTTATAAAGGACTTCATATTTTATATGAAGCTTGGATGAAAGATGAGGATATTCATAATAAATATAAGTTAGTTATCGCCGGTTCAGGAGATAACTATATCAACCGATGTGAGGATGAGAAAAATGTAATTTTTATAAATAGGTATATAAAGGATGAAGAGGTAAAAACTCTTTTTGAAAACGCAATTCTCACTGTTTATCCATATATATCTGCTACTCAGAGTGGTGTTTTATCGCTATCCAGCTATTTTGGTATTCCAATACTTGCAAGCGATATCCATTTTTTCAGACATATATCAGAATCTGGTATCGGGGTAACGTTTAAAAATCAGAATGCTACCGATTTAGCTCAAAAATTAAACTTTATATTGCAACAAGATTTATCAATTTATAAACAACAAGAATCAAAATATTATCAAGAAAAATATAATTCTGATAGACTTCGAACAAGATTGATGGAAATATATACAAACATAAACAAAACTAAAAGTTAACAATCTTAATTCATTATGAGTCTTATAGAAATATATCGGAATATCCGTTCTAAAAAACTTGTAAAATCGAAATTTCATATCGCATTATAGCCTATCAAAGCATAAAATAACATAAGATTTTATTGACTTTATCATTTGATTATGATTAAATCAAAAGAAGAATTAAACAATTATATAACGGCTGACCGAAAAGCCTTAGACATGAAACATCCTTTTTTAGCCTCTCTGACATTCGGAGAACACGCTAGAATTCGAAATTATTTGACAACCTTACGATACACAGAGTATTATTCACAGAAGTCAGGACTAATAGGGAAAATATTATATGGTATTCAAAACTTAAATCTACGACGGAAAAGTCTTAAATATGGGATATATATTGCACCTAACTCTATCGGAAAAGGTCTAAATCTTCCCCATCCCGGTTTTATCAGGGTTGATTCCTTTGTAAAAATTGGTGCTAATTGCACAATATTACCTATGGTGCTTTTTGGTAAAGCACATCCGACAGATAATACGCAAATTATCATTGGTGATAACTGTTATTTTGGCGTAGGATCTTCAGTAATCGGCAAGAATATTAAAATTGGCAATAATGTAACTGTAGCTGCAGGAGCTGTAGTTACAAAAGACATACCAGATAATGTTGTAGTTGCCGGAATTCCAGCTAAAATAATAAAATATAAGGAATAAGAGTCCTTTCTCATATGCCTTGATTTGTGCGCCTGATGGAGTTCGATAGAATCTGTAGACAAAACATTATGTATGGACAGCAAAAATGGACAACGATATCACTCGATAAAAACGATGTATTCCATCAAATAATAGAACCGAACAAACTAAAAATACACCAAAGTAACACTATAAATTTCTATTATTTCCGAATTAATGGCGGGATTCTGCAAATACAAGATTAAATATTTATAATTCCAAGCCAATGTCAACATGTAAAATATTTCAATTCAACATCGAATTATTTAAAGTAACAGGAATCCAACGGGTATTACTCGATATTCATGAAGCTTTAAAAGATGAGTATGAATGTAAGATTGTTGGAAATATTTCTTATGAAAAGGTAAACAAAAGTCTATCCATCTCCGAACGTGATTATATCCGATTTCATAATCCATTCCTGTTCAAGGACTCTATTGTGATTATTCATGAACGCAGGCTTTTGCCTTTGATGTGGATACTGACACATCTGCCCGGATTGAATATAAAGTGTATCTACATTCATCACAATGAATTATACGGAAATAAAAGGCTTTCACTATTTCCTAAAAACATAGTGGCTATTTCTGATGCCGGAATAAACAATCTAATCGGATATTTCAATATTCCAAAAGGAAACATCACAAAAATCCACAATTGTGTCCGGGAGAAATCCACTTATATTCCAAGAGTTAGAAAATATGACTCCTCCAATATAACTATTCTTTATCCCGCACGCATTAATGATGTCAAACGGCAGACAGAGATTGTCAAGCACCTGAAAGGGAAACTCGATTCTCAAATTCAAATAATTTTTGCCGGCACAGGACCAAAATACGAAGAATTGAACACCCTTTGCTGTGGAGATGAACAATTTAAGGTATTAGGATTCAGAGATGACATTCCTGAACTCATGCAAGAATGCGATTTCATGATGTTGTTTTCGCGACATGAAGGATTACCGATTTCTCTGATTGAAGCCACCCAAATCGGACTTCCTGTCATATGCAATTCCGTAGGAGGAAACCTTGAGATTATCCAGGATGGTATTAACGGCATCGTGGTCGAGGAATGGGATGAACTTTTGAACACTTTAAATTCACTTCCGTCATTGACACAAAAAAAGATTGACGAGATGTCAAAAAACGGAAGAAAAATATACGAACGAAATTTCAAATTCAACATTTTTAAGAATAACTACATAAAACTAATTGACTCTTTGAAATAATGCCGACACTTGCCACCCCAAAAGATTGCACCGGATGCTCTGCATGTTACAATATTTGTCCGCACGATGCAATAACTATTTCCTCAAATACGGAGGGCTTCCTCATGCCAGACATAGATTATAATAAATGTGTCGAGTGTAGGCTATGTGAAAAAGCATGTCCGATAGTTAATCAAATTAATTTAAAATATCCCGAAACCGAGGATGCCTATGCTTTTTGGGATAATGAAACGAGGACAAAAAGCAGTTCCGGAGGAGCATTTTCTGCCATTGCAAGATGGGTCATAGACAAAGGTGGGGTCGTATTTGGTGCGGCATGGACTGAAGACGGTTTTCATTGTCAGCACAAAATGTGCACCAATGTAGAAGAACTAGCGGTCTTACGAGGTTCAAAATATCTACAAAGCGACATTCAAAAAACATTCTGCGATGCCCGGCAAGCTTTACGTAATGGCAGCTATGTCCTTTTCACCGGAACACCATGTCAGATAGCAGGATTAAGGTCTTTTCTCATCAAACCATACGACAGACTGATAACAGTTGACATCGTATGTCATGGAGTACCGTCCAATAATCTGTTCTTCAATTATATCAAAAAACTTATTGCTGAATACCCGAAATACCAGAATGCTTCTGGATTCTATTTTAGAAATCTTCAAGGATGGGGAATATCCCCATCCTTGAAGATTTCTAACAAAAGAGAGGTTTTGACAGGAATCCCTAATATATATATGGGGGCATTTGAAAAGGCGGCTGTTTTTCGGGAATCATGCTATGACTGTAGATTCAATGGCATATCAAGAACGGGCGACATAACAATAGCAGATTTCTGGGGCATTGGATTACAGGGTATCCCATTCCATAAAGATGTTACAAAAGGTGTCTCATTGGTATTTATCAATACCGATAAAGGCCGAGACATCTTCGAATCACTTGACAATTGCTTTATGGAACAACGTCCCATTAAAGAAGCATTAAAGTATAACCACAACTTAATCGCATCTTCTTCAAGACCGGATTTTCGAGAGGAAGCAATCGTAGCATTCAATGATCCAGGCGTTTCCTTAAAGGAAATAAACGGCAGATTTAATTTTGTAAGCGGTGGTTGGACAGCTGTCCTACGAAACGCTCTAATTAGAACCGGTATATTCTGGACTATCAAATCAATCATTAATAAATATAGAAGTTTATGAAGGTCGGCATCCTGTCAATGCAACAGATCACCAATTACGGATCGTTTCTTCAAGCATACGGCCTTAAATCCATCATAGAAGGATTAGGGCATCAAGTTGAATTTATTAATATAATTCCGGGAGAACAACTGCCTCAATATCGAATCAGCAGGCTGCATAAAATTCGACTCATGCTGAAAAGGCTAAAAGTAAAACATCCATTTAAGCAATTGATCTGCACACTTAAGTTACATAAGCGATTCGATAAAGAGTTTAAACCTGAGTTAGGTGTGAAACCGGGAAATAATGATCAACATTTTGATGTGATTGTAATCGGAAGCGACGAGGTCTTTAATGTCGCGCAGATCACTTGGTTCGGATTTTCAACTCAATTGTTTGGAGAAAGTTTGAACGCATCTAAAGTTATCAGCTATGCCGGTTGTTTTGGTGCTACCACCATCGAAAAGTTAAAAGAACTCGGTATCGATAAGAAGATTGGCGAACTGATGAAAAAAATGAATGCTGTGTCTATCAGAGACAAAAACAGCAGAGACGTGGTTAAAAGCCTTACCGGAAAAACTCCTCACTTAAATATCGATCCCGTCATTGCATATGGATTTGATACCGAAGTTCGACTTCCTAAAATCAACTATAAGTACCTACTGGTATATACATATCCCGGTCGCATGAATGATTCAAAGGAGGTAAAAGCCATCACTGAATTTGCAAGGGAAAAAAATCTAAAGATTATAGCCATAGCAAATTATTTCGATTGGGTTGATGAAGTGGTCACACCACACCCGTTTGAAGTTCTCGGATACTTTAAAAACGCACAATATATCGTAACTGATACATTCCATGGAGCAGTTATGTCCCTTAAGTACAACAAACCATTTGCAGTAATTATAAGGGATATGAACAGCAACAAACTAACATTTCTATTGGAACAATTTAATCTATCATCACAAATCGCTACTACACCTGAAAAACTCAAATCCATCCTCTCTTCAGAGATAGATTATAAAATAGTCAATGATAAGATTATTACTGAACAAGAATCGACCTTGAACTACCTTAATCAAGAACTTATATAAAGGATTCTTTATTATCGCATACATAAACTTTGGGTAAAAGAGATTAATACACTATAAATAAATTAAATATTTCACAGAAAAACTCAAATCATGAACATCCGCAGATTCGTTGAAATAATCACCGAATCCGCATCAAATTATCCAGACATCACATTTTCCAATAAAGGCGCAGTATATACTTGCGTCAATCCTTTTTCGTACCATATAGTACGGAAGATGCCGAAAGTCTATCTCCAGATGGATGGTTTGTATGTGGATGGAATGTTGATGTGTAAAATTATTAATTTGATGTGGGGACGAAAAATTCCTCGTCGTAGTTTTGATATGTCTGGAATGGCTGTCGATTTATTTGAGCGTTTGAACAACAATGACGAAACAATTTATTTTGTTGGTGCTAAACAAGAGGCTCTTGAATCAACTATTCAGCAATTTAGGCAGGGATATCCTCAAATGAAGATAGCGGGCTATCGAAACGGTTATTTCACTACGAAAGAAGAAAGAAATCGGGAAATAGCAGACATTGTGAATAAGAATCCTGATTTCGTCATAGTCGGTATGGGTTCCCCGCTTCAGGAACAATTCTGCATTGACTTGAAAAATGCCGGCTACAAAGGCATTGCCTTTACCTGCGGAGGCTTCCTTCACCAGACAGCTAAACGACTGAATTATTATCCTGATTGGGTCAATCGCTACAATCTTCGCGCCTTCTACCGTCTTTTCCATGAAAAGGGTCTTTGGGGTAGACTTTATAATGTATTGATTCAATTTCCGATACTTTTTATAGTAGATACTTTTCTTACAAAAGTAAAAAATTCATCCTGTAATCTATAACCTTTCCAATTTTTAAGGATATATCTTTATTAAGATGAAAATTGATAAGGGATTATTTATTTCCATAAATATATTGGTAATATTCTCCCTCTTTACTGGGGCTTTGGCTCTCTTTGGAAATAATATTACTGAAGTGACAAAGTGGGACAAGAAGGAAATCGTGAAAATTGAGAATCGACTTCGAAGACTTGATAAAGAGTCCATAACTATCCCACTGATGGAATTCGACTCGAATTATGATTTTACAATAACGGTTAGAAATAAAGAGGATTTCGACAACTTAACAGTCTTAATACCACAAAAACTACAGGATTATAAAAATATATTGGTTGAGATTGAGGAAGGAACTTATTTCAGTACAACAGACCATATTCTCATAAACAATCAAATTCATCCTGATTGTGGTTTATCTATTACTGGTAATGGGGATGTTACGATAATGGCAACTTCTCACAATCTTATGGAAGAAGCCAAAATATATGATGGATACGCTATTACAGACGTGCTTATCGGTGATACTGTAAATCCAAATGAAGTATTTACTGATGGAGAAAACCTTATACACTTATCTGTTATAGACGATAGTATCAATTCTGGTATTAAGTTCGTTGATCGGCTTTTTGAAAAGATAAAACCAAATGACAGAAAAGATTGCCACTATAAATTAAAATGTGACATATTGCCTGACAAGTCTGCAGATGAATGTAAAAATCTTTGGCTTTGGGCTACTCATAGTTGGATAAGTTCCTATGAAAAAATCGATAGTATTGTAGATGGTTACATATATCTGACAGCAAACAGCGATGTCGAGCTTTATCAATGTCCGCTAAATACAGATTATACGTCATGGAAAATTATGCCTCGGATAAAGATTGTCAATCATGGCCCATCAAATAACGGTGTCTATGTAGATAAAAATGGGTTGGCATATCTGCCTAAAAAACACGCCTCTATTTTTAAATGCGACAAGGGTGCATTTCTAAATATAGAAAATTCAGAGTTGAAATGTATAGAAGTTGCAGGCATTAAGTTCGTCGGAGGGAATGCGCCTGTAATTGATATCAATAGAGTAACTGACTATGTATATATTCATGACTGTGACTTTACAAGCCAACAAGATTTATCAATAAGATTGGGTACAGATAATGGTATTGTTAGGAACAATGCTTTTAGAAATTCTATGGGTACGGTCATTGATATTCCAAATAAAGGATGCCGCAATCATGTTATTTCCAATAATAGATTTACTAATTGTGGAAATAGGTTATTGAATCAAGGATGTATTAAAGCGGCTGCCGACAGTGTCTTAATTTCAGGCAACGTATTTCACAATAATCTAATCTCCGCTCTAAATGTAGGAGTCTGGCATGGGGCAAAACCACAAGGACGAATATCTTCTATCGTTGAGGATAATTTTATTTACAATGATGACGAGTTCCTGAAAGATTATATTGGTAAATCATTATTAGACGTGTCTATGTTATATGTCTACACAAAAAACGACAATGTAATCATTCGACGTAATCGACTACATGGTTTCAGGACATTAGCATCAGGAAACGGAATATACATAGATGACGGAGCGTACAACGTTAGCGTATATGACAATATAATAACTGATATAGACGGCAAGCTGTATAATATAAATTGTCGTGCAAATATTACAGAAAAAGCTAAGGAAAATGCACCCGCATACAGTACCAATAACTTCATCGCCAACAACATTGTAGATGGATCAATAAGATTTGAGATAAGAGGTGATGACAAAGCATGTAATTATCCCAAGTCATCATATGGAGGTTCCATATTTTTATTAAAAGGTGTGGGTAGTATTAAAAACAAGATAGAAAATGCAAGTCTTTCGATGGATAAAAAATATTTGATTGATAGTATCGATTTATATTTAAATCTGAAACCACAAGATTACGATTCAATAGTTAGTAATCAAAGGCCGATATTTATAGATTATTTTAATAAATGGGTACATTTTTAAATTTAAAATGTAAAAAAAGTAGCAATTATGAAAACCGCATTAATTACAGGCATCACCGGTCAGGATGGTTCGTTTCTGGCCGAGTTTCTTCTCGAAAAAG
>ERZ777305.991-NODE-991-length-40372-cov-3.869956_pt1 | contig 40372 bp, 39 predicted proteins | sample MGYA00374965_ERZ777305 | MGnify/ENA primary metagenome ERZ777305 (study PRJEB29328, sample SAMD00013331) | mouse gut metagenome | study: EMG produced TPA metagenomics assembly of the Metagenome analysis of fecal microbiota from mouse which was promoted... | reverse complement strand
TCCAACACCGGCGGTCAGGCTTCCAAGGCTACCAACGTCGGCGCTGTCGCACAGTTCGCAGCGGGCGGTAAGGACGTTAAGAAGAAGGATCTCGCGGGTATCGCAATGAGCTACGGCTATGTATATGTTGCTCAGATCTCCATGGGTGCTGACCGCAATCAGTGTCTGAAGGCTATCGCGGAGGCTGAGGCTTACGACGGACCGTCGCTGATCATCGCATACGCTCCGTGTATCAACCACGGTATCAAGGGCGGTCTGACTATCGCTCAGCAGGTTGAGAAGGAAGCTGTTGAGGCGGGTTACTGGCACTTGTTCAGATTTAACCCCGCGCTCGCTGACGAGGGCAAGTCTCCGTTCACGCTTGACAGCAAGGCTCCTACGGGCGACTACAAGGCGTTCATGATGAGAGAGGTACGTTACAACTCGCTCATGCGCGCTAACCCCGACAGAGCAACCGTTCTGTTCGACAAGGCAGTTGCCAACTCCAAGGCTAAGTACGATCACCTTGTTGAAATGCAGAAGGCTTACAAGGAAGAGTTCGAGAAGTAATTCGATAACTCCGGAATAAACATTACCCCCGAGGGACGCCTCGGGGGTTTTGGTATCAGAAAAAAACTCCCCGCAAAGGGTGCAGGGAGTTAAATATTGATTAGAGAACGCCGAGATCGGACAGAATCTCTTTCATCAGTTCTTTATCCACATTATTGGCAGTCGATATTACCCTATATATTATGCCGTCATAGGAAAAATCAGCTTTGCTGTAACTACCGTCGGTTTTTTCTATATGCTGCTCCAGAATCAGACACATAGAACCGTCGTTCAAGGGTATTATCTCCTTGTCAAAAGTTTCGTCGGTTTCGTGAGTTACTATCGGATCAAAATCGTTAATGGAAACATAGCAGCTGAAACGCAATATGACACCGCTCTTTTTGTGAGTAAGCTGATAATTGAAGTCCAGATAGTCACATTGACCATCATTGTAACCCAGAGAGTTTACAAAAATTTTGCATGGCTGTTCTATGAAATTATCGTTTCCGAGTGTTATCGGTTCAGCGTTGTAGAGCTTTAAAATATCGCTCGGCAATGCATCATCAAAATAAAAACTATACATACTGTTTTCGATGCCATCATCGACGCCCCCCATTTTAAGCAGTTCATCCTTTGTGGGCGTGTTCAGACCCTTTTTGTCGGTTATGTTGTAGGAAAATTGGTGGTCGGTATGGCGGCCGATTTGAACATTCACTCCCGGGGAACCGGAGGCAAGCACAACGGTAAAGCCCGTCATCAACATCATTGCCGCCGCAGCCGCCGCGATCATAAGTGCTATGAGTCTCTTTTTGCGCTTGGGTTCGATAATGTATTGCGTGTCAGTATCGTTCAGAGCGTCAAGTATCGGATTAAAATCATTCATTAGTACATCTTCCTTTCAATCAAAAATTCCTTCAGCGACTTGCGAAGTCTCAGCAGCGCTGTTGTCGCGGCGGTCGGGGTCATCGAGACGGACTTTGCCGCATCCTTTGTCGACAGCATATAGAAGTACCGTTCGACGAATAGCCGCCGTTTCCTTTCGTCAAGCGTCGCGAGCCATTCGTTGAGCGCGGCGGTGAGCTCCGCTTTTTCCGACGCGTCCTCAACGGAATATCCCGACGGAATACACTCGTCAAGCTCCGAAAGCAGATCGGAATTGCGAATGGCGGCTTTGTTGTAGTGAAAGCGATTGATCGCTTTCCGCCGCGCGATTCGGCAGATATACGCTTTCAGGTCGTCGGGGTTCTCGGGGAGCGTGCTGTTCCATACCGCGAGCAAGGTATCGTTTGCGCACTCCTCCGCGTCCTCGGGAGAGCGGAGGATACCTCGGCACACCTTTAATATCAGACGGTTGTACTTGCGTTTCAGCTCCGACAGCCCCGTCTGATCGTGGCTCGTTAGCAGCTCTGTGATTTTTACGTCGTCCAAATTATCACCTCCTGTTAATATAGTCAGCAGGGAAGTATCATTCGTCACACTTTTTTTGACATTTTTGAAACCTTTTTCAAAATTACTCGGTATTATATACGGAACAGCTTTCCAAAACAACATTTAAAAGGAGAAACACAAAATGAAAAAATACTTGGCATTATTACTGACGGCAGCGCTGCTGTTGACGGGGTGCGCGGAAAATAAAGAGGACCCCCAAAATTCTTCGGGGGAGATCTCTTCGGTTTTGTCCGACAGTACTTCGTCAAGCAGCACTGAGGTTGAGCAGAACAGCTTCGACACCGTTCCCGACGAAAGCAGCGCGGAGCCCCTGCCGTTTCCGCTTTTCGGCGCGGACAACGTTCAGATAACGTTCGGCGACGTTACAGAAATGCTTGACAAGGAGGGCAATGCGCTCACAAAAGAGACTCTGGAGGATACCAAATGGTACGAGATCACCTGCGGCGGCTTTGCGTATCTGGCCGAGCCTACGGTAAGCCTTAACAGCGTCGACGACTCGGATATGTACGATCCCGAGACGCTGCTTTTCAGCGGCGCGCCCGATTACACCGATACCAAGTACAAGCGCTATAAGGTCGGCGATAAATTCGGAGATCTCACGGTAAAGAGTGCCGAGACGATGTTCTCGCGCATAGGCTACGAGGAAAAGGACGGTGTTCTCACAACGGAGCAGATCAAGGCGGAGGGTATGTGCTTTGCGGGTATGCTAAGAGGTTGCAGCGTGGAATTTGACGGAGCGGTCACAATGACAGGGTATATGCGAGTATGCGTGAGCGAGTACGGCGTCGAAGAGGGCGAGGTGCTGTTCGTTCCCGATAAGGACAGCCTTGTGCTGCCCGTAATAAATTTCCATGTAGACCGCGATACCGATAGCTTTAACACCGCGGTATGGCAGTGGCCCGTAAAGGACTTCGCCTACGCGACGGAATATCCGACGATACGTCTAGGCAACATCAACAAGGGAGTTGATATCAGCGGAATTCCCGCCGACGGCACGTCGACTAAGGTAAGTGTTACGGTCACGAACGTCTCAATGTTCTGCGATACCTATATGAGCAGCTTTATCGATGGGGAGATAGTTTTCGTTGAGGCTTTGTAACAATTATGCCGCCCTTGAGTTTAGGGGCGGCACTTTTGTTAATCAGCGGGCTTTATAAGCTCGGCTATAAAGTCGGGGTTTCTGAATGTGCAGGCTGTGCGGTCGTATTCGTCTCCGGAGGTATCCCATAATATCGGACACGCGCCGATTGCGTACATTCGCGAGGATACGTCAAGCAGATAGCTCTCGATAGTATCACGTGACTTGTTTTTGCCGAAGCAGCCGTATTCCCCGACGATAACGGGGATTCCGTTGTCGGTAAAGCGAGCCTTGAGCAAGGCGATCCTTTTTTCGAGGTCGGCAATATCGGCGGCGCTGCCCCATGTGGTCTTGGCTTTGCCCCATTCTACGTCTCCGTCAATAATGGTAAGAGTTGACGGCTCGTAATAGTGGACGGACACGGCAAGCCTGTTTACGGGGTCGTTCGGGAGTTGGAAAAGCTCGTCGCAGGTAAGCTCGACGTTGGTATTGTATCCCGAAATAAGCAGATGACGGCGCGGATTATTGCCGTCCGAACTGCGTACCGTGTCGACAAACGCCTGATTTACTTCGTTCACCAGACGGTAAGAGGATTTTTTGTCGTCGCCGGTGGAGCCGCTCCATTGGTTCCATAGGGAGTTCCAGCCCAGCTCTTCGTTCTGTGCCTCAAAAATCAGGCGCTCGCCGTAGTTCTTGAACGCCTCGGCAATCTGCGTCCACATTGTTGTAAAGCGCCGCATACTTTCCTCTTCGTTCTCGGGAAAAACGTTCACCCAGCCGCTGTCGTAGTGGATATTGATTATCGCGAACATTCCCGTGTCGAGCGTCCATTCGACCACTTCTTTTACGCGCGATATGTAGTCGGGGCTGATGGTGTAGCTGCCGTCGGTGCTCATAAGGTTTGACCACGCTACGGGAATACGGAGCACCCCAAAGCCCGCGTCGGCGTAGCCGTTTATCATTTCACGGGTAATGACGGGGCTGCCCCACGCGGTCTCGTATTTTGATACCTGCGTTGAGTTTATCCAGTCGCCGCAGGCTTCGAGAGTGTTGCCTAGATTTATACCATAGCCCATTTTTCTGACGATCTCCATTGTGCTGAGACCGTCGATATTTTCATCGGTATGGTTCTCGGAGCTTGAGATAGGAGATGTGCTTGATGTATTTGATGAGCTTACGGAGGACGACGTATCGGCGGTGGAGACGGGTGCGGTCTCCGTGGTCGTGGATGACGAAGTCTCGGTGCTTGTCTCGGACGAGCTTTCCGTGCTCGATGATGACGATGTTGAACTTGAAGTTGATGTCGTTGAAGATGACGAACTTGATGAACTTGAACTTAATGAGCTTGAAGTGCTTGAGGTTGATGAAATTGAACTTGATGAACTTGTGCCTGACGAGCTTGTACTAGACAAGCTTGACGAACTATCGGAGACAGCACCGGATATTTCGTTGTTGCTTTGACAGCCGCAAAGCGTGAGTATAAGCGCTGCGGAGAGCGCCGCGATAAGTTTTCCTTACGGATAATGTCGTGTATACAATTTTTTCAGTGTGACCCTTGCTCTGACCGAGGTGTTTCCGCCCAAAGGGTCGTCGAGCGGCTTGGGGAGATAGTATTCCGTGCCGTCGCAACGATATCGCCTATTATTTTGCAGACCGCCTCGGGGGCGTAGACGGACAGTACAAAGCCGCTCTGAACGGTATCGGGAATGGATATCAGATATTTATCATTGCAGAACTCTTTTTTAAAATCCGTGCGGGTGAAGCTTTTAAGAATGCCATCAAGCGTTATTTCACCGTCAAGCTCGACCCTCGTGAACGCAATGCCGCCGCGGCTATGATAAAATTCCGTTTCGGCGTTCTTCACCGTAAGCCTGTTGTCCGGCACGTCGCCACGCGCATCGTAAAATAGCTGCGCTCAAGCGATTAACGATAAAGCAAGAATTGACGATATCAGGGAATATGCAGGTACTTTTCTCAATTGCTCCTTTCATAGCACATAATGCATAAATCCAATGTTTTCGGTGTTGTCGAGCGACTTCCAGACAAAAACGCCGTTTTCGTATATCATATAGGAATGGGGTGTATTCTCCTTTGGAAGCGCGACCGAGCCGCAGTTCAGGCAGTGTATCCCGCCGACAAGCTCCGACTTGGGGATATGCGTGTGTCCGTTTATCAGCACTGCGCCCCTGCCGAGCGGCGGAAGTGTCCGCGGATTGAAATGATGACCGTGCGAGAGGAAAAGCTCCCGTTCGTCGGTGAATATCACCGCGCTGGTCTGCAATACGGGGAATTCCAGAACCATCTGGTCGACCTCGGTATCACAGTTCCCGCGAACGCAAAGCAGATTGTTTTTAAGCGGGTTGAGCAGCTTTATGACATCCTTTGGTGCGTGACCCTCGGGGAGATCGTTCCGCGGTCCGTGGTACAGGACATCTCCGAGCAGACACAGCTTTCGCGGCTTTTCCCGTTCATATGCCGCAATCATTTTTTCACACCACAGCGCCGAACCGTGGATATCGGATGCGAACATTAACTTCATGAAATTCTCCTTTCAGCTAATCAGCCGCATTACAAGCTCCGTAAGGAAAACTCCTCCGCAGGCGCAGACGGCGACCGTGAGCAGTCCGCGCTCGAAAAACGCCAGCACCGCTGCGACAAGAAATCCCGCTGCCGCGCTTATAACGCTGTTGGAACTGTAAAATACCCCGGGGATAGTCATTGCCGCCAAGACCGCATATGGGACATAATAAAGAAAGTCCAGCACGAACCGCGACTTTATCTTCTTGCGGAAAAGGCTGAGCGGCAGCATTCTGATAAGGTAGGTAACCATCGCCATTACCGCTACGCTTATAAATAAGTACAGTGCATCACTCATTGTCTGATGTCTCCTCTCTGCGCGGGAACAGCAGCGCTCCGAGCGCGGCGGCGATAACCGTGCAGATGATTATCGAAATGCCGCTTGATATAAATTCCAAAGCGGGCAGATAGTAAATGAACCAGCTCATAGCCGCCGACGTTATTACAACGCTCATTACTCCGAGACTCTTTTTTGATGGGGGAATGAAGATCGCGATAAACATTCCGTAGATCGCTATTCCAAGCGCGGATTTTATCATTTCGGGGAGTATCGCGCCGAGGAGCGCTCCGACCGCCGTACCGCCCGACCAGAACAGATACGGCAACGTTATCAGTCCGTACATATACCGCGCAGGCAGCTCGCCGCCCTTTCCCGACGCGACAGCGAATACTTCATCTGTCACGCAGAATGACGTTACTATACGGTGGAACAGGCTGTACTTTGCGTCCAGCTTTTGTGACAGCGACAGACTCATAAGCGCGTATCGCATATTGATTATCAGCTGGGCGAGCGCCATTTCCGCGAAACCGCCGTGAGCGGCTATTATCCCGATCCCCGCGACTTGTCCCGCGCTGGTTACGTTGGTGAGCGAAATAAGTATTGCGGTGATCGGCGGTATCCCCATATTGACGGCGGTAATGCCGAATGTAAACGAGACCGACAGATACCCCAGCGCTATCGGTATGCCATCCTTAAGCCCCGTTTTGAAGTTAAGTTCTTTCATTTTATCTCTCTTTTCATTATGTTTTACACTAGTCTTATTTTAGCACACTTACGGAGGTTTTTCAAGGGGATTTGTTGTTTTTTGAGGTAAATAAGAATTTATGTGAGCAACGCAAAGGGGTAAAATCGGGGAGCGCACGACAATAGTCAATCCAGTTAGTCAAATGAATTTCAAAAAGTGTCCGAAGGGAAGTGAGCATGCGGTGTCGAGATTTTGAAATTCTTTTAAATAACTTGCCCCTCGTCAGCGTTTGGAGACAAGTCAGTTTAGCAATTGCCAACATTTGATGGCTGCTGCGCTAATTTTTAATTTATCTTTGTAAAAAAATTCAACAAACGCTTTACTTTTTGTTTAATATGTTGTATAATTAAATTATCATAAAAATTATTCGGTGAAAGGAAAAAAGCTATGTCCAAATCTATACTTATTACAGGCGGCGCGGCTAGCGGCAAGTCGCGTTATGCGGTCACGGGTTTCGCGGCATTTGACTATGTTCTCTATCTGAGAATGGGCGAAGAAGTCGACGCGGATATCCGTCACCGAATTGAGTTCGACAATAACAAAAACGGCGTGGAATGGGACATCATAAGCTCTCACAGCTTGTCGCCCGCTGACGAGGTGAAGGATCATAAGTTCGTCATCTTCGACAGTGTTTCTTCATATGTGCGAATGATCATGAAGGAGACGCTCCCGGACAAAAAAGCTCCTGATGACACTGAAAAGAAAGCTATCGAAAAGCGTATCATTGATGATATCTTGGCAGTACGCAGCAAGGTGGCTGAAAATCGCGGAAACGTGATGGTCATAACTCTTGAGACAGGTTTCTCCGTTGTCCCCGAGGACGGATATCTTGCGGCGTACAGGGAGATAATGGGCCGCGTTAATCAGCGTATTGCCAATTCCTCGGACGAAGTGTTTTTCTCTGCCAGCGGAATTCAGTTCAAGATCAAGTAAGAACAGATAAGGAGTTTTGTTATGACGTTTGAAGAATTTATAATGCAGGCACGTTCAATGGGCGCTTCCGATATTCATTTGACGGTGGGCGCACCCACTGTTATCCGTGTGAACGGCGAGCTTTGTAAGTTTACGGAGTTGTCCGATCAGGTCGTTCACCGCACAATTGTTTCAATTCTTTCGGCAGAGCAGGAGAAGCTGCTTACCGAGGGCAAGGACATAGATTTTTCATTTGAGCTTAAAAACGGTGCTAGACAGCGTGTAAACGTGTTCCACCAGAGCGGCAGGCTTGCTTGTTCGATACGTTTGCTGAATGCGGAGATACCTACTTTGGTTCAGCTCGGTATGCCGAAAGTGCTGCTGGATCTCGCGAAAAAGCGCAGAGGTCTTGTGCTTGTAACAGGACCCACGGGCGCGGGTAAGTCCACGACGCTTGCGGCTATGATACAGCATATCAACGAGACACGCGCGTGTCACATCATCACGATAGAGGATCCTATCGAGTACCGTTACGAGCAGATGAAGGCTACTATTCACCAACGCGAGATAGGGCGCGACGTTCCGTCGTTCGATTACGCGTTGAGAAGCGCACTGCATGAAGATCCCGACGTTATACTTATCGGCGAGATGAGAGACTATGAGACCATTTCACTTGCTATGACCGCTGCCGAGACGGGTCATCTGGTATTCGGCACGCTGCATACAAGTTCTGCGGCACAGACTATCGACCGTATTATTGACGTCTTCCCCTCGCACGCACAGGAGCAGGTTCGCACACAGCTCGCGAATATGATACAGGGTATCATCGCGCAGACGCTCGTTCCCGCTTCCGACAACAAGATGCGCTGTGCGGCTGTCGAGGTAATGCTTGGCTCGGACGCTATCAAGAACCTTATCCGCTCCAATAAGATCGCGCAGATGGAGATTACAATGCAGGGCGGTACTATGCAGGGTATGCAGACCATTATCGAGAGCCTCCACAGACTGTACAAGGCAGGCAAGATTACTTACCAGACCGCTATGGAATACTCCAACAACCCTGCGGAAATGGAAAAGAAGATGCTGAACGGATAATGATCCGTACTCAAAAAAACATGTAAAAATTGCGGTGTCGAGCATTGAAGTCCGACACCGCCGTTTAATTATTGGGTTATGTTATCATTTTGTCCAATGTTGCCATAAGCTTTCCGATGTCAATGGGCTTTGCGATATGTCCGTTCATTCCGCTGTCTATCGCCGCTTGCTTATCCTCCTCGAACGCGTTTGCGGTCATTGCGAGTATGGGGATATTCGCGTGGTCCTTATTTTCGAGAGCTCGTATTTTCTGTGTTGCCTCGTATCCGTTCATTATGGGCATCTGTACGTCCATAAGTATCAGCTTGTAGTAGCCCGCCTCAGACTGGGTGAGCATATCAACAGCGACGCTTCCGTCTTCGGCGACTTCTACCTCAAATCCAGCTTCGGTCAGTATCGCCACCGCGATCTCCTGGTTGAGCTCGTTATCTTCGGCAAGGAGAATTCTTCCGGTGCGTATCTTGTTGGGGAGATCATCGTTCTCCGTTTCCGCGTTGACTATCATGCTAAGACAGTTCCTCAGCTCCGACAGGAACAGCGGCTTGCTGCAGAACGCCGAAACGCCCGCTTCGCGCGCTTCCTCCTCGAATTCCGTCCAGTCGTAAGCCGTAAGAACGATAACGGGAACGTTCGCGCCCGTTTCCTTGTGGATACGGCGTACTACCTCAATACCGTTCATATCGGGCAGGAAACAGTCGACGATATAAACGCTGTAATTATCACCTCGCGAGCAGGCCTGACGAGTGCGGAGAACCGCCTCCTTGCCCGAAAGCGTCCACTCGGCGCGAAGACCGAGCTGCTGAAGCATAAATGAAACGCTGTCGCAGGTGTTAAAGTCGTCGTCGATGACCAGCGCGCGGCGGTCTTTGAACTCGTGGATAACCTGCGGATGTCTCTCTTCTGCGTTGAGCTTGAACATAAACGATACCTTGCACTCGGTGCCGACGTTCTGTTCACTTGTTACCTCAATAGTGCCGTTCATCATATCGACGATATTTTTCGTTATCGCCATGCCGAGACCCGTTCCCTGAATTCCGCTTATCGTGGAATTGCGTTCGCGCTCGAACGGCTCGAAGATATGCTCGACGAACTCCTTGCTCATTCCGATGCCCGTGTCCTTGATAGTGAATTCGTAGTTCGCGTAGCCCTCGGGCGCTCCCGCTACCTCGGCTATGCGCACAGTGATCTTTCCGCCCGCGCTCGTGTACTTCACGGCGTTGCTGAGCAGATTGAGCAGCACCTGATTAAGTCTCAGCTTGTCGCAGAAAATATCCTCGTCGTAAACGTTTACGGTGTCGATGAACAGTTCGAGCTGCTTGTTGTGAACGTCCGCCTGAAGGATATTGCGCAGTCCGTGGAGTATTTCGGGCAGACTGCACGGCTTTTCCTCGAGGTGCATTTTGCCGCTTTCGATGCGGCTCATATCGAGAACGTCGTTGATAAGGCTGAGCAGATGGCTTCCCGAGGTCGCGATCTTTTTTAGGTATTCCTCAACACGCTCCTTCTGGTCGATATGCGAGATCGCGAGCGACGTGAAACCGACTATTGCGTTCATGGGCGTGCGGATATCGTGCGACATATTTGAAAGGAACACACTCTTCGCCTTGTTTGCGCGGTTCGCCTGCATCAGAGCATCCTCAAGAAGCTCTTTTTTCTCCATTTCTGCGCGTATTTCGTCGTCGACGCTGCGGAAGCCGAGCACTATGCTCTTTCCGTCCGAAGACCACTCTCCCGCACGTACCGCCTTCATCTGGAAGTAGCGCAGGGTGTTTCCGCACATGGTGCGGTAGTTGATGTGAAACGCCTCCTTTTCGGAAAGCTCCTTGATGAGGTTCTCGCGTGAGAGCGCGTTCCTCAGCAGTTCCTTGTCCTCGTTAAGAACACATTCGCCGATATACTTATCTATACACAGCGTAAAATCGAGATTGCCGCTGAATATGCGGCTCAATACATGATACTCGCAGTCGTGCGCACGCAGTGCGTGACCTATACCCGTATCTATATTAAAGAAGCAGATAAGGTTATAATCCACGCCGAGCGCCTGAACAAGCTCCGCCTGTTTGCGCTCGAATTCGCGCTCGCGGTTCTTCTGCTCGGTGATATCGAGCAAAAAGCGCTGATAGAACAGCTCGCCGTTTGCCTTGAGTATCTTGACGTTGCCCATAATGTGCAGGATTTCGCCGTTTGTGTGTCGGACGCCGTATTCGACGCCTATGCTGTCACCCTCGTCCTTGAGGGTCATAATACGCTCGCGGAGCCGTGCCTTATCCTCTTCAAGGACGGAATCCGCGACCATATCAAAGCCGCTTGCCGCAAGCTCGTCACGCGACTTGTAGCCGAGAATTTTCAGCGCCGCGTTGTTCACACTGATTATTCGCTTTCCGTCGAGCGAATGGCAGAGAACTCCGCAGTCGATAGAGGTGAACACCTTTTCGAGCGAGGCGTTCTTTTTGATTATCTCCGCCTCGTATGCGCGCTCTTTGGTAACGTCGACGGCAACTCCGACCGTTCCCATAACGGTGCCGTCGATATTGTACAGCGGAGATTTATAGGTGGTGAGCAGCTTTTCGCCGTCTCCCGTTTTTACCTTCTCCTCGGAAATGCAGGTCTGCTTGGTCTCCATAACGATACGCTCGGATTCGATGCAGGCGGGGTCGTCATCTTCCACATCCCATATGTACGCGTGGCGCTGTCCCTCTACTTGGTCCTTGGTTTTGTTGACCGTCTCGCAGAAGCTGTCGTTTACCTTTTCGTGAACGCCGTCCTTTGTCTTGAACCAAACCAAAATAGGTATATTGTTGATAGTCGCGTCAAGGTACTGCCGCGTCTGCCAGGAGTCCAATTCGTACCTGTAACGTTTCTGCCAGTGTATGAAACGGTAATTTATCTCGCCCTCCGACATCGGCAGCGTCCATACGTCATTGATGAACGACAGATCGCTCGCAAAAATATCCGCGTTTTTATCGGCGAGTAAGATCAGCTCCGCGTCATGCTTCTTACTTGCGAACGTGCTTTTCAGCTCCTCAACGGAGGAGTAGTCGGAATAATCCGCGAAGATGACGTTTGCTGCCGCGACTTCAGCGGGATCCGGCTTTTCGCTCTCGATAAATTCATATGTAAAATTATCGGGCGGGGCGAACCCCTTTACAATAGTATATATTTTGGAGCGTCTGCCTGTAAAATAAAATCGTATTCGACAATGGTACATGATGAAAACCTCTCAATAAATACACAAAATCCTTTATAATTAAGGTGTTGCATAATAATATATTATAATTATAGCACTTTGGGAAAAATATGTCAACCCCGTTTAAGTGGAAATGCACAAAAAACAGAGATAATGCCGAGAAATTTATGTAACAAATTTTCCTCTGTGTTAAAAATTTGTTAAAAATCAACGAAGCAAAATTTAAATCTTTAGAAAACTTTGTAAAAAGTGCGGTGAAACTCTAGATTTTTTTACCTGAAATTGCTTCAAAAATACCCGAAAAAAGCTTTGTTTTTAAAGAAAAAGGGAAAAAATTTTTTAAAAAAATACAAAACGCACTTGACAAATTTATTTGTTTGGGCTATAATGTAAACAGACCGAAACAAGGTCTGCATACATAGCTCCGAATTTGCAGAGTAAAGGGGGGACTGTGGTCATTACAGCGGCGGCTTTAACTCGTTGGTTGCCGTTTGATGGCAGTCTTTCTGCGAATGATAGAGTTGATTAAACGAGTAGTAAATTTTGAACATTGGAGGAAATTTAGAATGTTAAAGAAAATTTTGGCAGCTTCCACTGCCGGTGTTCTCGCTCTGACAGCTCTGGCTTCCACTGCCATGGCTGCTGATGACAACACTATCGTTTTTGAGAATGTTGTTGAGAACGAGACAGTAACCCTTGAGTTGACCAATGAGTTGACCGCGGACAATATTAAGTCTCTTCTCGGCAATGCCTCTACAGCAGATGTTGCTGATGGCTGGGATGACAGCAAGAATTCTTACAGCAACATCGTTCTTTCCGCTTGGATTAAGGAGATCAGCGGCAATACCGCTGCAACCGGTGTTCAGGGCGTAGGCAAGGACGGTAAGGCTACCGGTGTATGGTACAACTTCAACAGCTCCAAGAAGGATATCACCTTTGGCGGTGCTACTGTTGATGTTAAGCTTCAGGGCTCGATGAAAGAGTACGTTGTAATCCGTGCTGGTTCAACTGTTCCTGCAGACGCACCTGCTTCTTCCGGTCTTACCCCCGGTGCTACTCTTGAGGCTGATACTCTGTTGCCGAAGGGCACAAAGGGCGGCGCTGCAGGTTTCAATACTGCGTTTACCGCTGCTGATGCTGCTAACGGTGTGAAGGGAAATCAGGCTAAGGACTGGACTAAGGAGCTGACTATTGCTAAGGACACAGCTTGGCTGGATAGTAAGATTTCCGCTACCGTTAACGGCTTTGCTACTTCTCCTGTTGCTGCGAACGCTTCTTTCGGCGCTTCCGCTACCAATCAGCTGCAGAGCATTGACTACGGTAAGTCCAGCGTAAAGATGAGTTTCACCGTAAGCATGCCCGCTGATATGTTCAGAGGTATGGTTACAAAGATTTCCGGCAACACTTGGGATTGGTCCGGTGCTACATGGAATTCTGCTCTGATTAATGAGATACTTAATTCTCAGGCTGGTAAGGATACCATCAACAACTACTTCGGTATCGTTGGTGAGTCCGGTACTGTTTCCGGCGGTACTTTCACTAGCAAGGGTGGCGTAAGCTCCAACAACCAGACTAAGGTTACAAAGGCTGACTATGAGACTACTTCCAGCAAGAAGGCTCTTCCTAACTGGGGTAAGGCTACAATTGGTCTTGGTATCAACGCAACTCCTACCAGACTTAAGAACCTGAACAATGGTGGTACTATCACATTTGAGTTCAACAAGGATATGTGGAACGGTGTATTTGCTGATGTAGAGGTTATCTTCCGTGCAGCTAGCGGTCAGGTTAAGTATCCGCTTGCAACCGATTACAAGTGGTCTGAGGATGGTAAGTCCATTTCTGTTCCGCTGCCCGCAGGTCTTACTTACAATGAGCAGCTCAACTCTTTCAACTCCTTCAGCATGGAGTATAAGGTTGGTGTAACACACAGCGGTGACTTGGTTGACCTTGGAAACGGTGACAATATCGGTCAGTGGTGGGGCAACAATCCTACTTTCTGGGATGCTAATGTTACAAAGATTACTATCTCTGCTAACAAGGAAGCTCCTAAGCCCGATGATAGCAACTCTGGCGGTCTCGTAAGCAGCGATTCTACCAGCACTTCTACTCCTTCCAGCTCTTCTAACACCAACAGCGGCAGCAACGACGGTGAGAAGAACCCTGGTACCGGTGTAGCAGTAGCAGTAGCTCCTGTAGTTCTGGCAGCAGCTGGCGCAGCAGTAGTTATCTCCAAGAAGAGAAAGTAATTGCTGACAAAGCGAATCGGCTTATTAAGCCTAAATTGTTCTAACGAATAATTATGACCCACCGCGAAAGCGGTGGGTTTTTTCGTGTTTGTAAAAAACAATAAAAACAGTGCGGAGAGAAGAACTCTCCGCACATTTTTTATTTAATCGGATAGTCTATATTAAACTACGCCCTGTGCTTTCATTGCCTCGGCAACCTTGAGGAAGCCCGCGATATTCGCGCCTGCCATATAGTTTCCGGGCATTCCGTACTCCTTGGAAGCGTTATCGCACTGCTTGAATATCTCAATCATGATGTTGTGGAGCTTAGCGTCAACCTCCTCGAACGTCCAGCTGTAACGCATGGAGTTCTGGCTCATCTCGAGACCGGAGGTAGCTACGCCGCCGGCGTTCGCCGCCTTGGCGGGACCGTACAGCATCTTGTTCGCGAAGTAAACCTCAATAGCCTCTGGAGTGGACGGCATATTCGCACCCTCCGCAACAGCGTAGCAGCCGTTCTTCGCAAGAGCCTCAGCACTTTCCTTGTCGATCTCGTTCTGTGTAGCACAGGGAAGAGCGATATCGCACTTGATAGTCCAGATACCCTTGCAGCCTTCGGTAAATGTCGCGTTCTTGTGGGAGGTTCTGGAAACGTATTCCTTGATACGTCCGCGCTCGACCTCCTTGATCTGCTTAACAACGTCAAGCTCGATACCGTCTGGATCGTAAATGTAACCGTTGGAGTCGGATAAAGCAACTACCTTGCCGCCCAGCTCGGTAGCTTTCTTGGTCGCGTAAATTGCAACGTTGCCCGAACCGGAGATAACGACGGTCTGATCCTTGAAGCTCTTGCCGTTCGCCTTGAGCATTTCGTCGGTGAAGTAGCACAAACCGAAGCCGGTGGCCTCGGTTCTCGCCAGCGAGCCGCCGTAGGTCAAGCCCTTACCGGTGAGCACGCCCGTGAATTCGTTCTTGATACGCTTGTACTGACCGAACATATAGCCGATCTCGCGTCCGCCCGTACCGATATCGCCCGCGGGAACGTCGCAGTCGGGACCGATATGTCTGCACAGCTCGGTCATGAAGCTCTGGCAGAAACGCATAACCTCGCCGTCGCTCTTGCCCTTGGGATCGAAGTCCGAACCGCCCTTAGCGCCGCCCATGGGGAGCGTGGTCAGCGAGTTCTTGAAGATCTGCTCGAAACCGAGGAACTTGATGATACCCATATAAACGGAGGGATGCAGTCTGATACCGCCCTTGTAAGGACCGATCGCGGAATTGAACTGGATACGGAAGCCGCGGTTTACCTGAACCTTGCCCTTGTCGTCCACCCACGGAACGCGGAATACAATCTGTCTTTCAGGCTCGACGATACGATCAAAAACGCCTGCCTCAACGAGATCGGGGCGCTTTTCAACTACGGGTTGGAGCGTCTCGAACACCTCGGTCACTGCCTGAATAAACTCGGGCTCGCCGGGGTTTCTTTTCTTAACTGTTTCCAGCAGATCTGCCAGATATTGATTTTTTAACGCCATTGTTAAAAATCCTCCTCAAATATTAAATTCATAAGCAAAAAATTACCTACACTATTATTATACAATAGTGTAGGTAATTTTGCAAGAAAAATTTTTGTAATTTTCAAGACGCCTTGCAAATTTTGGCGTATTTTCATAATTTATTGTCGATATTTTATTGATTTTTAACAGAAAACCGCGATTGTTTGCATAGTGAAATGCAACACCAATTTTTTTTTGCTGCACTTTTGAGTGCGAAAATCTTTTTAATTATTTCATCTCGGACAAGTTAAGTGATTAATTATCGTTGTTCAAACTGCACAAAATGAATACCTCCCGAATTTGGCTTAACAAAGCTGTTTGTTATTTTATGGAAGCAAATTGGGAATTACAGGAAATTATTTTTTTGTCAGCATTTCTGCTAATTTGAAGATAATTTCCTGCTGTTCAGCGTCAAGTGAACGCAGATTTGAGAGCAGTTCGCGCTCGTCGTTGGACAGGGGGATTTTTTCGGGGGAGCTGTCACAGCCGAGAAGATAGTCGGTCGTTACTCCGAAGAACTCCGCTATACGCACAATTTGCAGCATATCGGGCATTCTATCATTATTTACATATCCGCTAAGTGTGGATTTACCTATGTTCAGCAAAGGTGCCAAATCCTTTTGCTTAATTTCCCGACGTTCAATCAAGTATCTAAGACGATCACCAAAAGTCATTTTAAAGGTCTCCTTTTGCGTATTTATGCATTGATTATACGCGTTTTGAAGATTGTTTTAATATAGAATTTCTAAAATGCGATTTTATATATTGACAATTCCGGTATTGCGGTTTATAATATATATTATAATCATTATGGAGGCTTATTATGAATGAGTTTTATCCCCCGCCGCTCCCCGATATCGAGGACAGAATTAAAAGGCTCGGCGACCCGAGGGGCAAAACTATGAGGGAGATCGTCAGCGTGATAGGTTATCCGCAGAGCGAGCTGATGACCGTCTCGTGCGTAGTTGAGGACGAGCCTTTTGTCTGCGGTTGGATAGTCGGCGGTAAGCCTTATGTTTTAATGTTCGACATAAATTTTCGCTGCCTCGGCTATGATGAACTTATGAACAATTTTCTTGACGAATTGTCATCTTCTTTGTATTCATAATCATACCGCCGATTTCATATAATTTTCAGGAAATACCGCTTGACAAGCCATGTCGAAAGAGGTATAATGATATTGTATAAGAAGTTTTGCGGGCGAACGCGGGGGGAAATTTGAAAAATTTGCGTCGCTCGTGTAAAAAACACGATTGGAGAAAGGTGAATTATGGGGATTAAAAAAATAAGCGGAAGAGCCGCGATAAAGCTTTGTGCGGTATTTGCCGCAGCGGTCGTCGCTGTTACCTTGACAGCCGACAGCGCCGTTCCCGTAAAAGCAAGCGGGAGCGATTCCATTGAGGATCTTCAGGAACAGATAAAACAGATACAGAAAGAAAATCAGGACCGCGAGCAAAAAATAAACGATCTCGAGGGCAATATTCAGGATAACGAGTACGCTATGGATCTCGTTTCGGAGCAGATAGACGGCGTTACCTCGGAGATCGCCAAAACAAGCGAGCTGGTCGCTGCCAAGATCGAGGCGATAGAGGAAAAACAGCGCGAGATCAAGGTCGTAGAGGGGAATATCGCGGACAAGGAGCTTGAGATCGAAAAGAAGAAAGGCGAGATTGCCGACCTTCAGGAGCAGAACAGACAGAACCTGAAAAAGTTCGCAAAGCTTGCGAGAGCCCTTTACATAAACGATTCCTCGGGTACTATCCCGATACTTAACGGCTCCAACGACTGGTACGATTTCTTTATGTATTCCGACGTTGTAAAAAATATTGGCGGACAAAATCTGGAATTTATGAAGCGCCTTATGGACTCTATAAAGGAGCAGGAGGAGCTTATTGAGGAGCTTAACCGCGATATTGACAAGCTTGAAGCGGATAAAGCCGACCTTGCTCAAAAGCAGGCAAAGCTCGAGGCGGAAAAGAAGGATCTCGAGGATGAAAAAGCGGGTCTCGAGGCGGACGCCGCGGAAAAGCAGAATTATCTCTACGGTCTGTCGATAGACAACGAGGATATGCAGAACCGTATCGACGGGCTGTACATAGATATGGAGGCGGGCAACGCCGCTCTCGAGGAGCTTAACGCGCAGATCGAGGAGCTTATCCGTCAGGCTCAGGCGAACGATTCCGAGCATATCGAGTATGGAGACGGGTTCAGGTGGCCGCTCGATTCGCGGTATCAGAGCATTACCACTTATTTCGGCTACGATTCGTGGCGCAACGGCAACCATAAGGGTATCGATATCAGCGGCGGCGGCATAAGCGGTTCGAACATTTACGCGGCGCAGTCTGGTACGGTCATCTCCGTTGTCAACTACTGCGGTCACAACTATGGCAAGAGCTGGAGCTGCGGCTGCGGCGGCGGTTACGGAAATTACGTGATCGTTAATCATGGCGGCAATCTTGCGACTCTGTACGCTCATGCTGAGGACATAATAGTCAGCGAGGGTCAGCACGTTGAGATCGGCGACGTTCTGGGCTATGTAGGCTCGACGGGCTGGTCGACGGGCGCGCATTTGCACTTTGAGGTTCGCGTAAATGGCTCGTATGTCGATCCGTTCAACTACGATTATCAGAAGGTTTAACTTATTGGAGCGCGGTATCTTTTACTGCGCTCCCTTTTTCGCTTTGGACATAAAATAAAAATATTTGCCGAAAAACACCTTAAATTTTTGTTACTGTGCTTGACAACAAGGCTTGGGTTTGGTATAATAAAAAGGTGGATATTTTTTATTTGTTGATTTAGTGTATTACTCCCCGAAAGGAGTGTTTTGATTTGAGCAGCGAACGTATGACGGTCGCGCGCGCTATGACCGAGTGTCTGAAGGCGGAGGGCGTTACCGAGCTTTTCGGTTACCCCGGCGCGGCGATCTGTCCTTTTTACGATGAATTATATAAGACGGGATTACGTCACATTCTGGTGCGGCACGAGGTCAACGCGGGGCACGCGGCTTCGGGTTACGCGCGAATCACGGGAAAGCCCGCGGTGTGCGTCGCGACGAGCGGTCCCGGCGCGCTGAACCTTATCACCGCGATAGCGACGGCATATATGGATTCCGTGCCGATGGTCATTATCACGGGTCAGGTGAACTCGGAGCAGATCGGGCGGGACGTGTTTCAGGAGGCGGACATTACAGGTTCGGCAGAGCCGTTCGTTAAACACAGCTATTTGCTGAAAAGACCCGAGGACACCGCCGAGGTGTTCAAAAAGGCGTTTTATATCGCGGGTACCGGCAGACGCGGTCCCGTGCTTATTGATGTGCCGTTTGACGTTCAGCAGGCGGAGATAGATTTCGAGTATCCCGAAACGGTGGATATACGCTCGTATCGCCCGAGTACGCGCGGCAACGGTTATCAGATAAAACGCGCGATAACAGCGATGAAAGAGGCGAAAAAGCCGCTTATCTGCGCGGGCGGAGGTCTGTTCACGGGCAGCGGCGTGGAGCTTATGCGCCGTCTTGCCGAAAAAGCGGATATCCCCGTCGTTTCGACTATGATGGGCTTGGGAGCTATGCCGTCCGACAGCCCGCTGTATTACGGTATGCTCGGTATGCACGGAAGGAAAGCCGCGAACACCGCCGTCAACAGCTGTGATACGCTGTTCCTGCTCGGCGCGAGAGTCGGCGACCGCGCGATCGCGGCAATGGAGCAGCGCCATGATCTCACGGTGGTGCATATAGATATCGACCCCGCCGAGATCGGCAAGAATATAGAAGCGAATATCCCGATAGTCGGAGATATAACGCTGGTTCTGGAGCAGCTTCTGGAGCAGGTGGACGCGTTCGAGCAGCCGCTTTCCCACAAGGAATGGCGCGAGAGCCTTGATGAACATCGTTCCGATTCAGAGCCGAAGCCCGTTGAACAGGGATATGTCAACCCGAAATGGTTTATTCAGACGTTGGACAAGTATCTGCCCGAGCGTTCGGTAATAGTCGCGGATGTGGGACAGAATCAGATATGGACGGCGGCAAATATCTCGCTTAGGCAGGGGAGATTTCTCACCTCGGGCGGTATGGGAACTATGGGCTATTCACTGCCTGCGGCTATCGGCGCAAAGTGTGCGGACAAGACCGCAGAGGTCATCGCGGTGTGCGGCGACGGTTCTTTCCAGATGCAGCTTATGGAGCTTGCGACGGCGATACAGCACGGTATCAACGTAAAGGTTATCGTAATGCGCAATAGGTTTCTGGGAATGGTTCGCGAGGTGCAGGAGCGCAGCTACGAGAACAGACTGGTCGGCGTATCGCTCGACGGCAGTCCCGATTTCTGTAAGGTTGCCGAGGCTTACGGTATGGGAAATATGATCGCGGACAGCGAGGAGAGCGCGATAGAAGGTATCAAAAAACTGATCTCCTCGGACAATCCGTTCCTGCTTGAAGTGGCTGTTCCCGAGCTGGAGAAAACGATATTGTGATTATCTGAAGGCAACATTCCGAAATCGCAGTAGGCAATCTAATGCCAAATGCAACATTATTTTGTCGCAGGGCAAGTTGCGAAAGCGAGTGACGCTGCATATTTGGAGTGGAGCGAAACGAAATGAAGCGGAGCGAAAAGTTTGCATTGTCGCTCGGCTGGGCGAACGCAGTGAGCCGATTCGCAACTTGCTTTTAAATAAGGGGTTAAAATGAAACATACTATATCCGTATTAGTTGAAAACCACGCGGGCGTACTGGCTCGTGTCGCGGGACTGTTCGCGAGGCGCGGGTTCAATATCGACAGCCTTGCGGTGGGGGTTACCGACGATGAGAACGTGTCAAGAATAACGATCGTCGCGGATGGCAGCGATTATACGCTCGAACAGATTGAAAAGCAGCTCAACAAGCTGATAGACGTCATCAAGGTAAAGACCTTATCACCCGAAAGCATGGTTAGCAGAGAGCTTGTGCTGATAAAGATAAGCTGTACCGCAAAGCAGCGTCCAGAGGTGCTGAGCATATGCGAGCTGTTTCACGGAAAGATATCGGATATCTCGGCGAATTCCGTGACTATCGAGATGTCGGATAATACCCAGAATATCAATAATTTCGAGGAGCTTCTGCGTCCTTACGGGATAAAGGAGATAGTCCGCACGGGTACTATCGCTATACAAAAGGGCGAGCAGGCGGTTACAGTGAAGAATTAACGAAATCCTCGCTTTAAAAAGCGTCGAAATAAAATTGTATAAAGGAGATAATTATTATGGCAAAGATGTATCATTCCGAGGACTGTAATCTGTCCGCGCTCGACGGCAAGACAGTTGCTATCATCGGCTATGGCTCACAGGGTCACGCTCACGCGCTGAATCTCAAGGACAGCGGCGTTAAGGTAGTGGTTGGTCTGTACGAGGGCTCCAAGAGCTGGAAGAAGGCTGAGGAAGCGGGTCTGGAGGTCGCGACCGCCGCGGACGCTGCCAAGAAAGCAGACATCATTATGATACTTATCAACGATGAGAAACAGCAGGCGCTCTATCTGGAGAGCATTCTTCCGAATCTTACCGCAGGCAAGACCTTGATGTTTGCGCACGGCTTTAATATTCATTTCGGTCTGATCGTTCCTCCAGCGGACGTTGACGTTATCATGATCGCGCCTAAGGGTCCGGGTCACACCGTTCGGTCCGAGTATGTAGAGGGCAAGGGCGTTCCTTGTCTGGTCGCAGTACATCAGGACGCTACGGGCAGGGCTCTTGACACTGGTCTGGCTTATGCTGCGGGTATCGGCGGCGCACGCGCGGGCGTTCTCGAGACCACTTTCAAGATGGAGACCGAGACCGACCTGTTCGGCGAGCAGGCAGTACTTTGCGGCGGCGTTACCGCTCTTATGAAGGCGGGCTTTGAGACTCTCGTTGAGGCAGGCTACGATCCTCAGAACGCGTATTTCGAGTGCATTCACGAGATGAAGCTTATCGTTGATCTTATCTATAAGGGCGGCTTCTCTATGATGAGATACTCCATTTCCGACACAGCGGAGTTCGGCGATTACGAGACAGGCAAGCGCCTGATTACCGAGGAGACCAAGAAGGAAATGAAGAAGGTACTCACCGAAATTCAGGACGGTACGTTCGCTTCCAAGTGGATCAACGAGAACAAGACAGGCAGACTGCACTTCAATGCATGCCGCCGTATCGAAGCTGAGCACCAGCTCGAGCAGGTAGGCGCGGAGATACGCAAGCTCTACGACTGGAATAAGTAATCCGATAAATATGCATAATAATATCCCCTGCTTCGGCAGGGGATCTCAGACTGTCGATAAACCCTCGCGCCAAGCCAGTTCGGGAAATGCGGGTTAAAATGACTTCTTCTGCAAACTGAGATACCCTGCTTAGGCGGGGTATCTTTTTCAATTGATCTGCTCGGTTTTCTCGTTTTTTTCGTTTTTGGCGATCTGCGGAACGATATACTTTTTCTGAAATCCGGGTATGTCAAGCTCAAGAAGAGTACACAGCTTTAACCATATTATCCATGTCGCGGTGTAGTTTCCGTTTTCGAGGTCGCGCAGGTAGACCACCGTTATTCCCGTCAGCTCCGACAGTTGTTCCTGAGTGATCTGTTTCTTCAGTCGTCGGTTTCGGATAATTGTGCCGAATTCCCTCTTCAGAGCGTTGTCGTTATACTTCTTTGCCATTATTATGTCCTCCTTTTTGTTTTTCTCATATGCTCCAAGGGATAGTGGAATAAAGGTGTTTGCTTGGGGGCAACGAAAAAATCTGCATTGAGATATATCTTGGTTGTGCAAAATTATTTTAGCATAATTTGTAATATTTTTCAATTGATGGAGTAACTGAAATACTTTTCGACTTTTTTCGACAAACAAATCGGGATGTTGAAATTTTGTGAAATTTGCACATACTTCATTCGTGAGCGGCTTTATGTGTGAAAATATTTGCGAAAAATGCGCAAAATATATTTTATCCCTTGATTTTTTGTACAATATGTAGTATAATAAATATGATTGTTTAATGCGGACTAAATTTCGGGAGGGCAAAATGGACAGCTTTATTCAAATCGACATATACACCTCGTCGCAGGCAATAGACGGGATAACGGGTGCGCTTGCCGAGTACGGGATAACGGGCTTTATAATCCAGGACAGTGCAGATTTCGAGGACTTCCTCGCGGACAAGAACGCGAATTGGGATTATGTCGACGATGAGCTTATGGGGCTGAAAACCGTCGAGCCGCACATAACTCTGTACGTTCACGAGAACGCGCAGGGTGCGGAGACTTTAGCGGCGATACGCGGGCTGGTCGGCGGCTACAAGGCGAACAACTCCGACGGCTATTACGGCAATATCCGCATAGAGCTTGCAAACGTCAAGGAAGAGGATTGGGCAAACAACTGGAAAAAGTACTACAAACCGTTCAGAGTTGGTAAGAGCCTTATCATAAAGCCATCGTGGGAGGACGTTGAGCCCAAGGACGGCGACAGGATACTCGAAATAGACCCCGCGTCCACGTTCGGTACGGGGCAGCATCATACAACCAAAATGGTGATGGAAATGCTGGAGGATATCATTAGCGGCGGCGAACGTGTGCTCGATCTCGGGTGCGGCAGCGGAATACTGTCGATAGCGGCGTTGCTGTTGGGCGCACGTGAGGTCGCTATATGCGATATCTTTGAGAACGCTGTAAAGACAGCCGCGGAAAACATTGAAAAGAACAAATTCACAAGCTTTAACGCGTACTGCGGAAATATTATCGAGGATAAGGCGCTACGCGAAAAAATAGGCGGCGGCTACGACGTTATCTGCGCGAATATCGTCGCGGACGTTATTATCGCGATGAGCCCGCTTTTTGAGGAATTTCTCAATGACGGAGGCAAATTGATGGTCTCGGGGGTAATCGACGAGCGCGTTGACGAAGTAACGGCGGCGCTTTCCGAAAACGGCTGGAAGGTCGTCAACGCGAAAAACGAAGAGGGCTGGAACTGCATTCTTCTTGAAGGGTAAGTGCGGCGGACACATTGCCGTCAAAGCGCATATAATGCTCCGAGAGGGGGCATTTGTATGGAGTTTTTATACGTATTCGGACTTATGTTCATTTCCATTTTCGGGCTTGCAACGCTGTTGCACCTGCTTGCAAAGGCGCTGCTGGACAGTGCGTTCCGCGAGTTCGACGTTTACGTTAAAAATGATGAGAATATAGACGAATTTTTAGAAAACGCGAAAAAGTCTCCGTTTATCGGAAAAGTATACATTATCGCCGACGGAACGGAGCTTTCGGAAAGTAACGCCGTCGGTACGGGTCGGTGAAACAATGACAGTCGAAAATGATCGTGACAACTTAATATGCGTAACGGGCGATGTTGAGGATGTGGTTTACTTAAACGAAGAGACGGGGTATATCGTGCTGGATATGAACGTCGAAAGCACACTGCTCACCGCGGTCGGCAATATGGGAGACGTGCGCGAGGGAGAGCGGCTGACGCTGTACGGCGAGTACATCACTAATGCGAAGTACGGCAGGCAGTTCAAGGTAGACATCTTCGAGCGCTCACTGCCGCAGGACGTCGACGCTATACGGAAATATCTCGGCTCGGGAGTTATCCGAGGTCTGGGACCGTCTGCGGCAAAGCGTATCGTTGACGCGTTCGGCGAGAGAACGATGGATATTCTCGAAAACGACCCCGCGCAGCTTTCCGTTATCAAGACCATTACTCCCGAACGCGCGAAGGTCATAGGGCAGGAATTTCACAATATCACGGGACTGCGTAAGGTAATGACGTTTTTCTCAAAATATTCGATACCGCAATACGTTATTTCGGCGGCGTGGAAGGCATACGGCACCGATCTGATACGCGCCGTAAAGGATAATCCGTACTGTCTGTGCATGAACGGCATCGAGCTGCATTTCGCGGACGCGGAGCGCATAGCGCAGGACATAGACTTCCCTCCCGACAGCGAGGAGAGAGTGCTTGCGGGTATTCTCTGGGTGCTGAGAATGAACGCCGATGAGGGAAACTGCTGTATGCGCGAGAGCGATCTGTGCAGCGTCGTGACCCGTCAGCTTATCGTAAGCGATAAGCTGTATGCCGCGGCGCTGCAGTTCGCCGAGAAGCAGGGCGATATCGTGGACTCGAATATTTACGATACGCGGTATATTTATCTTGCGGAGTATTTCAGAGCCGAGACATACATAGCTGAGCGGATGGCGGAGATGATAAAGCATTCCGACAACGGGAACACCGACTGCACCGCCGAGATAGCGGGCATTGCCTCCGAGCAGGGTATCGAATATGAAAAACTCCAGCTTGAGGCGATAAACGCTTGCCTGAACAACCGTGTGTTTATCCTTACGGGCGGTCCCGGTACCGGCAAAACCACCACGCTCAACGGTGTTATCGCGCTGTTCAAAAAGCGCAGAATGCGGATAAAGCTCGCCGCGCCTACGGGCAGAGCAGCAAAGCGAATGGCAGACCTCACTGGCGCGCAGGCGCAGACTATCCACAGACTGCTTGAGGTGGATTTTTCGGGCGGGAATACATTCAAGCGCAACGAGGAGAACCCGCTGCAATGTGACGCGGTGATAATCGACGAGATGTCAATGGTGGACACTATGCTGTTCGCGTCGCTGCTGAAGGCGCTGAAGGGCAGCACTCGGCTGATCATGGTCGGCGACAGCAATCAGCTGCCGTCGGTGGGCGCGGGGAATATTCTGCGGGACCTTATCGACAGCGGACAAGTTCCCATGGTCGAGCTTACCGAGATATTCCGTCAGGCGGCAAAGAGCCTTATCGTCACGAACGCGCACAGTATTATCCACGGCGACGTTCCCGAACTGAAAGACCGCACGAACGACTTCTTTTTCATGCCCTCGGACAGCGAGGAGAACACGCTGCGGCTAGTTATCGAGCTGTGCAAAACGCGCCTGCCGAAGGCTTACGGATATGATCCGCTGGACGATATTCAGGTGCTGTGTCTTTCGCGAATGGGCACGGTCGGTACGGGTGCGGTCAACAAGGAGCTGCAATTGGCGCTCAACCCGCCGTCCAAGTCAAAGCGAGAGATGAACTTTATCGGCACGCTTTTTCGCGACGGCGACAAGATAATGCAGACCAAGAACGACTACGACGTCGAATGGCGGCGAGGTACGGAAAAATCGCACGGAATATTCAACGGTGATATCGGGAAGATAATTGATACCGACAGAATAAATCAGAAATGCGAGATAGATTTTGAGGGTAGAAAGGCGTTTTATGACGGCGATATGCTAAAAAAGATCGAGCACGCATACGCCATTACCGTTCACAAGAGCCAAGGCAGCGAGTACCCCGCGGTGATACTGCCGCTGCCTAACCGAATGGACAGGCTGTCGTACAGAAATCTGCTGTACACGGCGGTGACGCGCGCTAAGAAAACGCTTATCGTCATCGGCACGGAGGTCAAGGTAAGCTCCATGGTGTATAACGACCGCAGAACAGAGCGGTTTTCGTGCCTTAAGCCTATGCTGGAGGATCATTTTGTTTAATTCGCTGAGAAATTATGAGCGCTTTCGGCGAATTGTTTCTCTTGTCGCTCCGAACAGGTGTCCGTTCTGCGGAGAGGTGCTCGATAACGGGGACTATTGGTGCGGCGAGTGTTACAGGTATCTGCCGTTTGTTCACGGTATAGTGCCGCCGTCCGACAATATTTCGGCGCTTTATGCGTGCTGCTTCTATACGGGGAGGGCGCGGGACGCGGTGCTAATGCTGAAATACGGCGGTCTTGTTTATCCCGCGGACGCGTTCGCGGTGATGATGAGCGACAGACTGTGCGGCGCTGAGGCGGATATGCTCGTGCCTGTTCCGAACGGTAGAGCGGGTGTGCTCAAACGCGGGTTCTCGTCGTCGGAGCTGATAGCGGAGCGCCTTGCAATGCGCGTCGGCATACCGATGGTGAACGCGCTGATTGCCTTTTCAAGTAAGCGCGAGCAGAAGTCGCTTAACGCGGAGAACAGGCGCAAAAACGCATTGAATAGCTTTTACGTCGATAAGCGTGTCAGCGTAAAGGGCAAGCGGATAGTCCTTATCGACGAGGTGACTACTACGGGCAGCACACTTTCCGCTGTCGGCGAGCTGTTGCGGGGCGCGGGAGCGGAAGACGTTTCGGCGGCGGTGTTCGCGAAAACCGTCGAATTTAAGTACGGTCAAAGGAAGCGTTATACTGTACGGAAAAGGTGAACGACAGCGGACGCCGTATTTTTGGAGCATAAAATATTAAAAATAAAGAGGATATATGACTGTAAATATTACTGCCGAGGAAATGGCAAAACAGCGCGGATTTATCGAGAAATGCGCGGAGATAAACTCTCGGCGCGAAACACCGCCGACGGCGCATGTACACACGTTCGGGTGTCAGCAGAACGTCAGCGACGGCGAGAAGATAAAGGGAATGCTGGCGGAAATGGGCTGCGGTTTTTCCGATATCCCCGAAGGCGCGGATATTATCATATTCAATACGTGCGCGGTGCGTGAGAACGCCGAGGACAGGGTTTTCGGAAATCTCGGGGCGCTAAAGCACGAGAAAAGGCGCAATCCCGACGTTATTATCGGGGTATGCGGCTGTATGGTCCAGCAGGAGCATATCGTCAAGAAGATAAAGCGGAGCTTTCCGCATGTCGACTTGGTGTTCGGGACCAACGCGCTGCACACGCTTCCCGAGTTGATATACGGGCAATTGACGGAAAGAAAGCGCGAGTTTTACGTTCCCGAGGGCGACGGGGTAATAGCCGAGGGATTGCCGATACGCCGCGAAAATGCGCTGAAAGTTAGCATTCCGATAATGTACGGCTGCAATAACTTCTGTACATACTGCATAGTGCCGTATGTGCGCGGGCGTGAGCGTTCGCGGAGTACAGAGGACATCCTCGCCGAAGCGAGAACGGCTATACAGAGCGGCGCTAAGGAGCTGCTGCTGCTCGGACAGAACGTAAACTCCTACGGCAAGGAGCTTGGGACGAGCTTTCCCGAGCTGCTGAGAGCGGTGAACGCGATAGACGGCGAGTTCCGTATCTGCTATATGTCGAGCCACCCCAAGGACGCGACAAGGGAGCTTATCGACACAATATCTGAGTGCGGAAAGGTGACAAGGCATTTTCATCTTCCCGTGCAGTCGGGGAGCAGCAGAATTCTCGGACTTATGAACCGTCACTATACGCGGGAGGATTACATCAAAATAGTTGAGTATATCCGTGAGCGTATTCCCGACGCGGCGCTCACGTCGGACATTATCGTGGGCTTTCCCGAGGAAACTCGGGAGGATTTCGAGGAAACGCTCTCGCTGATACGCGAGGTGAGGTTCGACTCGCTGTATACGTTTATTTACAGCCCGCGAAAGGGAACTAAAGCTGCAGAAATGCCCGACCCCGTATCCGCCGAGGAAAAGGGCGGGTGGTTCAGGGAGCTGTTGGACGTTCAGGGTGATATAGGGCGCGGCTTGTACGAAAAGTATGTCGGGCAGACCCTTCGCGTATTGTGCGAGGGTGAGGGAAGAACCGACCCGAGCCTGCTCACGGGCAAGACCCCTCAGGACGTAATTGTGGATTTTGACGGCGACAGGTCGCTTATCGGCGGGTTCGTCAACGTTAAGATAGAACGGGCGTATCAATGGGCGCTCGTGGGAAAGATAGTATAAGACGTTTTCTCTGCGGAGGAAACACGGAAAAATTTGTAAGGAGAATTTATTATGACTGTTATTGAAGCGGCAAGAGAGCTTGGAAAGGTAGTACAGGCTGACGAAAGATATATCGAGTATGTCAACGCGAAGAACGCGAATGACGCGGATACGGAGCTGCAGAATCTTATCGGCGAGTTCAACCTTATCAGACAAAATCTGTCAATGGAGTCGGACAAGCCCGAGGGCGAGATCAATAATGAAAAGGTAAAGGAGCTTACCGCGAAAATGCACTCGGCATACGATGCGGTGATGTCCAACGAGAATATGGCGGCGTTTACGATGGCAAAGCAGGGTATGGACAAGCTGATGAGCGAGATCAACACGATCCTCACCTATTCGGTTGAGGGTGCGGACCCCGCTACCTGTCCGAGCGAACCGCCGGCGGCGGAATGCTCGGGAAGCTGCTCTACCTGCGGCGGCTGCGGCTGATTACCGAACCTAAGAGTTTTTTTTGATTTGAGGTGATTTTTGTGGCGGACAACGAACAGCGGAGCGAAAAGGTCTCTCCGATGCTAAAGCAGTATCTTGACATAAAGTCAAAATACGGCGGCTATATTTTATTTTTCCGTCTGGGAGACTTCTACGAGATGTTTTTCGAGGACGCGACTACGGTATCGAGAGAGCTGGAGCTTACGCTTACCGCGCGCGCGGGCTCGCCGATGTGCGGAGTGCCGTTCCACAGCGCGGAGCAGTATATAAAGCGGCTTATCGACAGGGGCTTCAAGGTCGCTATCTGCGAGCAGCTTACTGACCCGCACGCTTCAAAGGGTCTTGTGGAGCGCGGCGTTATTCGTCTTGTGACGGCGGGCACTGTCACGGAGGCGTCCATGCTCACCGATGACAGCAACAACTATATCACCTCAATATTCGCGGAGGACGGCGCGGTCGGGCTGGCGTTCGCGGATATCTCCACAGGCGAGATACACGTGTTTGAAAAAAGCGGAAAAAATATTGAGCAGGAAATAATTGCCGAGCTTTCACGGTTCAATCCGGTTGAACTGCTCATAAACAAGGGATTTCTTGATTTAAAGGAAGTCCACTCGTTCGTTACGGTCAGACTTAAAAGCTGCGTGTGCGAAATGCCCGACGAGAATACCTTCGACAATTCGGATTTGTCGGTCATTACGGCGCAGTTTGAAAACAAAAGCGACATCGGACAGCTCGGGATATCGTCCATGCGTATGGTGCAGAGGGCGCTGTGCGCACTGTTCCGATATGTCGGGGAGGCGCATAAGGCTACCGTAAAGCGCTTTGTCGAGCTTACCGCGCACAGCGGTATCGAGTATATGGATCTGGGGCTCGCGGCGCAGCGAAACCTTGAGATAACCGAGACTATGCGCACAAAGGAAAAACGCGGCTCGCTGCTGTGGGTGCTGGACAAGACTGTCACCGCTATGGGCAGGCGCAGGCTTCGCGCGTGGATAGAGCGGCCTCTTATCTCGCATACGGCGATACTTTCACGGCTGAACGCGGTGGAGGAGCTTATGCAAAGCTCGGCAGTGCTCGGCGATGTTCGTGCGGCGCTCAAAGGGGTGTTCGACCTTGAGCGGCTTATGTCGCGCGTTATGTACAAGTCCGCGTCGCCGCGCGATATCTACGCGCTCGGGCAGACCTGTATGCGGCTGCCGCTGCTGAAAAAGGAGATTTCGGTATTAAAGTCTAAGCTGCTCATCGAGCTGAACGGCAGTATTGACGAGCTCGCGGAGATAGCTCAGCTCGTCGAGAACGCTATCGTCGACGAGCCGCCGGTAAGCTTAAAGGACGGCGGCGTTATCAAGGGCGGGTTCAACGAGGAGATAGACCGCCTGCGCGACATCACGGGCGGCGGCGAGAGCATACTCCGCGAGATGGAGCAGCGCGAGCGTGAAGCGACGGGTATACGCACACTGAAGGTCGGATATAACCGCGTTTTCGGCTACTATATCGAGGTGTCGAAAAGCTTTGTGGGACAGGTCCCCGCGCACTATCACCGCAAGCAGACGCTCACGAACGGCGAGCGCTACATAACCGACGAGCTGAAAAAGGTAGAGGGCGAGATACTAGGCGCGAACGACAGGATACTTGCCCTTGAGCAGGCTGTGTTCGGCGAGATACGCAGCTTTATCGCGACAAAGCTCGAGCTTATACAGCGGACCGCCGCAGCTGTTTCGGAGGTCGATACGCTGTGCTCGTTTGCGCAGGTGTCGCTCGAGAACAACTACGTCAAGCCCGAGATAACAATGGACAGCATTGTCGATATCAAGGACGGGCGGCACCCCGTTATTGAGCAGATACTGCTTGACCATCCTTTCACTCCTAACGACGTTTATCTTGACAAGTCCGACAATCGGCTGCTTATTATCACGGGACCGAATATGTCGGGTAAATCCACGTTTATGCGGCAGACGGCGATAATCGTGCTTATGGCGCAGATAGGGTGCTTTGTGCCCGCGCGGTACGCGAAGATCGGCGTTGTCGACAGGATATTCACGCGTGTCGGAGCGTCGGACGATTTGACGGCGGGGCAATCCACGTTTATGGTGGAGATGAACGAGGTCGCGGAGATATTGCAGAACGCGACAAAGAGCAGTCTCGTTATACTTGACGAGATAGGCCGCGGCACCTCGACATTCGACGGAATATCCATAGCGAAGTCCGTCGCGGAGCATATCTCGCAGAAGATAGGCTGCAAGACGCTGTTTGCTACACACTACCACGAGCTTATCACCATGGAAAAGGATTACAAGGGCGTGAAGAATTTCAGCGTCGCGGTATCAAAGCGCGGCGACGATATCAAGTTCCTGCACAAGATAGTACCGGGCGGTACCGACGACAGCTACGGTATTGAGGTCGCAAAGCTTGCTGGGCTGCCGAATAAGGTCATTCAGCGCGCTAAAGAAGAGCTTAAGGACCTTGAGGTTAGCGGAAAGGTTCGGCTTGCGGAGGCTATTGAGCGCAGTAAGGACGAGCAGTTCAGCTTTGCCGCTGTAAACGAACAGAACGCTATCGCGAGATTGCGCGCGGCGGATATCAATACGCTGAGCCCCATGGACGCGCTGATGTTCGTTAAGGAATTGAAGGATTCGCTTAACTAGAAAGGTTAATAATTCCAAATGCCAAAGATAAATCAGCTTGATAAAAGCGTTTACGAGTTAATAGCGGCAGGCGAGGTGATAGAGCGCCCGTCGTCGGTGATAAAGGAGCTTGCGGAGAACGCGATAGACGCGGGCGCACGCAATATTTCCGTGGAAATAAAGCGCGGCGGCATCGCGTATATGCGCGTTACGGACGACGGGTGCGGGATATCGTATGAGGATATGCCGCTTGCTTTTCTTCGCCACGCGACGAGCAAGGTGTACACGCAGGAGGATCTCGAAAATATAAACACTCTCGGCTTCCGCGGCGAGGCGCTGGCGTCTGTGGCGGCGGTTTCGCGTATTGAGGCGATAAGCAAGCGCCCCGTGGATAAGCTCGGCACGTCGTACAATATCGAGGGCGTGACCCCGTCGGAGTACGACAGAATAGGCTGCGCGGACGGTACGACGATAATAATACGCGATCTGTTCTACAACACCCCCGCCCGGCTGAAGTTCCTGAAAAAGGACGTTACCGAGGGGAATTACTGCGCGAATGTTATCGAGAAGTTAGCTTTGTCTCACCCGAATATTTCGTTCAGGTTTATCCGCGACGGAAAGCAGACCATGCTCACGTCGGGCGACGGGGAGTATTACAGCGCTATTTACGCGGTGTTCGGCAAGCAGTTCGCGGCGGGAATGATACCCGTCGACAACATCTACCGCGATATAGGCGTGACGGGCTATGTCAGCTCGCCGCTGTTCACGAGAGCGAACCGTACCATGCAGCACTTTTTCGTAAACGGGCGGAGCGTGAAAAGCCCGCTCTGCTGCGCGGCGCTTGAGGAGGCGTTCCGCAACGGCATAATGGTCGGGAAATTTCCGTCGTGTGTGCTGTGTATCAATCTTGACCCTGCGCTGCTTGACGCGAACATCTCCCCGGCAAAGACCGAGGTGCGGTTCTCGAACGAGAAATCGGTGTTCGACGCTATCTATTTTGCGGTCAAGAACGGTCTGCTCGGCTACGATCAGAGCCGCGAGATACAGCTCCCGAACGTGTCCGAAAATAACGCTACCGACAATGATGACGAGCCTGTTTCCACGGTAACGATACCGTCGGGCAGCGTCACTTCCGTTCCCGAAAAGAAGTCCGCTCCCGAGAGCTTTTACCGGAGAGTTGTGCCGTTTGAGTTTCCCAGGCCAGAAAGCGTTCAATCCGCTGAGCAGGAGGTCTTGCCCGAGGTGCTGCCGCCTCTTATGCATAGCGAGTTGAAGCCGAATATTTCCGAGGAAAAGGTTCAGGAGGAGCTTCCCGGGTTTTCGTTTTTATCGAGCAAATCATTCGAGAAACGCGAGCAGCTCGTGTCGCCCGTTCAAGCCGTGCAGCAAACGCCCGCCGAGGAGGAGATACCAGTTGAAAATATCCGCGTTATCGGCGAATTATTCAAGACGTATATCCTCTGCGAGAGCGGCGAGAGCATGATACTTATCGACAAGCACGCCGCTCACGAGCGAATTAACTTCGAGCGGTTCAAAAAGGGCGTGAATATCCACGGGCAGCTGCTGATAGAGCCGCGCGAGGTTGCGCTGTCGCCCGAGGAATACGAGGCGGTCGGCAGCTATAAACAGCGGCTTGAGAACACGGGAATTTTGCTGAAGCTCGGAGAGGACGGAAAGGTTCTCGTCGAGGGAATGCCGCAGTCGCTCGAGAGCGCCGACCCCGCGGAGCTGCTGCAAAGCATAGCGGATATACTTGTGCAGGGCAACGACAACGCCGAGGGCGCGCTGTTCGACGACGTTTTGCATACGATGGCGTGCAAGGCGAGCATTCGCGCGAATGAGGATCAGGACGTTTCGGAGCTTGCGTATCTCGCGAATATGGTCTTAAAGGATAACAATATCAGATACTGTCCGCACGGACGACCCGTAATGACGCAGATATCCAAAAAGCAGATCGAAAAATATTTCGGGAGAATAGTATAATGCATTTGCTTACGGAAAAATACAAGCCGATATTATGCACTCCGTTCGGTCGTGACGGTTATCGCGAGACAGCGCCGTGCGCGGCGCTGTCTCCGTATATACGCTGCTTCTGGACGGAGCGGGAGATCGAGCGCGACCTGCTTGTTATCCCAGACACCTGCATGGACATCATTTTCAGGATAGACGGCACGGAGAACAGCGGATTTTTCTGCACGATCGACGAGAACTCGTTCTATTCGGCGAACGGCGACTCGGAGCTTTTTGGGGTGCGCTTTTACGCTTGGACGGCGCATTTGTTTGCCAAGCGCGATTTTACGGGCAGCAAGAACCTCGCGTTCCCGACGGAGGAGTTTTTCGGGAACTTAGGCGCGGAGCTTGCGCCGTATATAGCAAGCGCCAAAACGTTTGAGGAACGCGCCGCTGCCGCCGAAAACGCGCTCTTGAAACGCCTTGACGGCATATGTGCGGACAACAATTTACTGAACGCGATAGACCTCATAATAGGCAATCACGGCTCGCTTGAAATATCGGAATTATGCGCTCACACAACGCTTTCGGCGCGAACGCTGGAGCGAACGTTTGCCGCCGCTATGGGGATATCCCCGAAGGCGTTCTCGTCGCTGGTGAGGTATCAGCTGCTGTGGCAGGAGATGATATCGCGACCCGATCTCAATATTCTCGACGCGGTGGAGAAGTACGGCTATGCCGATCAGCCGCACCTGCTCAACGATTTCCGCCGCCGTCACCTTATGAACCCCAAGCAAGCGATAGATTATGCAATAAAACGCGGATAATGTCGTTTTTTTACAAGAAATTTCTCCGAATCCGAGGTATACTAATACTAGCCTTTACGGCTTATTTTAGTAGAAAAGGGGTTTAATAGATGAGTAACTTTGGAGAATTTCTTGAAACGGTTGAGGAAAGCAACCGCGGTTTTGTTTCGGAGCTTAACGATTTCCTTTTGGAAAACGGCTGCGAGTGCAAGCTCAAAACGGCGAAAAGCGGCTTTGTCGTGTCGTATTTACGCGGTGACAGCAAGAAAACGCTGCTGAATTTCGTTATGCGCAAAAGCGGAACGCAGGCGAGGATTTACGCGGCACATTCTGGGGAGTACGGAGATTTTCTCGATACGCTGCCCGAAAAGATCAAGAGCAAAACGAAAAAGTCCAACGACTGCCGCAAGCTAAACGGCACGGGCGACGACCCGCACTGCACGGGCGGCTATGAGTTCACGATGGACGGCGAGGTTTACAGGAAATGCCGCAACAACGCGTTTCTGATACCGCTGTCGGAGGAAAACAATGGATTCATAAGGGAATTTTTGGAAAGGGAGTTAAGACTATGATACAATCGAGATGCGGAATTTTGTGCGAGGAGTGCGAATACAGGGAGAGTATGGGCTGCAAGGGCTGTACGAATATCGAAAACCCGTTCTGGGGCGAGTGCGCGGTAAAGGCGAGCTGCGAGAGCAAAGGGCATGAGCATTGCGGACAGTGCGCGGAGTTCCCCTGCAAGACACTGAACGGCTTCGCTTACGACAAGGAGCAGGGCGACGACGGCAAGCGCCTTGAGCAGTGCAAAAAGTGGGCGAGCCTGTGAAATACGTGAGCACGCTTCTGGCGGTCAAGGATATGGCGGCAAGCAAGCGCTTTTATTATGACGTTCTGGGAATGGACGTGATCTCCGACTTTGGCGCTAATGTTACTCTGTCGGGTGGGATATCGCTCCAGACGTTGGATACATGGCAGGAGTTTATCGGCGGCAAAAACGTAGTTCTGCGCAATAACGCGGTCGAGCTTTATTTTGAGGAAACGGATATCGACGCTTTTCTAAAGCGTCTGCGTAGCTTCGATATAGAATATGTTCATGATATCCGAGAGCACGGCTGGGGGCAGCGGGTGGTAAGATTTTACGATCCCGACGGTCATATTATCGAGGTCGGAGAGGCTATGGAAACGGTCATAAAGAGGTTTCGGGACGCGGGTTTGACCGACGATCAGGTAGCGGTAAGAATGGACGTGCCGTTGGAATACGTCCGCGGATTTCCGAATTGACGGCAAGGGAGGACATATGTCATCTAAGATAGAATTTGTTGAATACGTCGCGGAGCAGTGCCGCGGCGCTGGCGAGATAACCTATAAGAAGATGTTCGGTGAGTACGGGCTGTACTGCAATGGAAAGATTTTCGCGCTGGTGTGTGACGATCAGTTTTTCGTGAAGATCGCCGACGAGGTAAAGGCGCTCTATCCCAAGCTCCCCGAAAAGCCGCCCTACGAGGGCACGAAGAATTATTTTCTCGTGGAGGACGTGGACGACCGCGAGTTCTTGACGGAGCTTGTCACTGCGACATACAACGCGCTCCCCGAGCCTAAGCCGAAGAAACCGAAAAAGCCGAAAAAATAATCGCCGTTCTTGACAAAATTTGTTATATATATTATAATCTAATTATAAATTTCGCTTTTGTATCGGTATGAATCGGAGGACATTATGAAAAAGGTTTTAGTTATCATTTCGGTTTTAGTCTGTGTTTTTTGCGCCTCGGGCGTTACGGCGTTTGCGGACTGCGGTCCCAAGGCTTCGCTTACGGTATATGTGACTGGAGTAGAGGACGGCAGAGAGTATTACATAACGCTGCTTTCGGATTTTGACCCGGGTTTTTCCGACGAATATATTGCGAAACAGCCTCCCGAGCGGCGGGCGCTCTATGAGTTTGCGTTGACGGACGAGTACTTCCTTTGGGATTCGCCCGTCGACCATTCTTATTATAAAATGACGCACAGCGGCAGTCGGACGTGGGGATATCTCCCGCCGCAGAAGTTCAAGATATTGCTGTATTTCCCCGATGACGGCAGATTTGTCCTCAGCGAAAAGCTTGAGAGATACGCGTTCAATTCGTACTTTACAGCGGACGTGAGCGGCAGGGAGATGACGGTCGTCAGAAACGGCGGTGCGGGCAGCGTCTACGTCGAGATCGGCGGTCTGCTGGTTCGGATCGTGATAACCGTCCTGCTGGAGTTGGGTGTGGCGCGACTGTTCGGATACCGCGGCAAAAAGGAGTATAAACTTATCATAATAATGAACGTTTGTACGCAGATTTTCTTGAATATTATGATAGCCGTCGGAGACGTAAATCTCGGAGGATTGGGCGCGGCAGCCGCGTGTATTTTAGCCGAGATTGTAATTTTTACGGTGGAAGCGTCGGTGTACGCGGTATTTCTTCCTCGCTTCACGGAGCGAAGAACACGCGAGGGCAGAGCGGTGGGATACGCATTTGCCGCGAATGCCGTGTCGTTCTTTATCGGCGGTTTTCTTCTGATTATGGGAGAAGTATTCTTCAAAGAGGTTGTCAATCACTAAAGCGCATTTAAGGAGGGCTTAATTATGCCATACGATTTCAAAAAGGAATTCAAGACGCTTTATCAGCCGAAAACCGTTTCCGAGATTATCACCGTGCCGCTGATAACCTACGCGGCTGTGCGCGGTGAAGGCGACCCAAACGAGGATGGCGGCGCGTATAAGAACGCCGTTTCGGTGCTGTACGGGATATTGTATACCATTAAAATGAGCAAGCGCGGCGATCACGTCATTAACGGCTATTTCGATTTCATAGTGCCGCCGCTCGAGGGCTTCTGGGAGAGCGCCGAATACGAAAACAAAAGCCGCTTTCGGTGGATATCCGTGCTGCGGCTGCCCGATTTTGTCACCGCGGAGGTATTCGAGTGGGCAAAGGCGGAGGCAGCTCGGAAAAAGAAAATTGACTGCTCCGCCGCTGAAATGCTTACGGTGGACGAGGGACTGTGCGTTCAATGTATGCATATCGGCAGCTATGACGACGAGCCGCGGACAGTCGACGCAATGGACAAATTCCTTGCTGAAAACGGGTATGTAAACGATATCACCGAAGAGCGGCTTCACCACGAAATTTACATCAGCGACCCGAATAAATGCGCCCCCGAAAAGCGCAAAACTATTATCCGTCACCCGATACGAAATATTAAATAGTCAGGTGGAATTCAGATGAAAAAGGAATTTGACAAGTTCCCCGAGGCGTTCGGGGGACAGGAGTTTTTCGGCTTTTCGTGGCTTGAGTATACGGCGGCGGTGCCGTCGCCGCTTGTGGTGGTCACGGGCTATAAATCCAACGGCATGCCCAACGCGACAATGCAGTCGTGGTGTACCTTTACGGGCGCGGAGGGATATCACTGCGTATTCTCGAGCGTTCACAAATCGGGGCATATGTATTGTTCGATAAAGGAGACGGGCTGCTGCGTCGTGAACTTCCCGTCCGCGGATATTCTCGATAAGTGTATGGATACTATAAAGAACAACGGATTTAATACGGATGAGATAACCGCCTCTGGGTTGACCGTTGAGCCGTCGTGCAGAGTCAACGCGCCGCGCATTAAGGAGTGCTTCATGAATATGGACTGCGAACTCGAGTGGGAGCGCGACCTTACAGAGGACGGAACTCACGCGGTTATCTGCTTAAAGGTCATAGGGATAAGCATGGACGACCGCCGTTATAACAATAACGATCTCGGCAGATACGGCGAAACGGGGTATCTGTACAATATCCGTTCGCAGAGAAATCCCGAAACCGGAGAGGTATCGCCCATGTGTGTGGGTATTCTTAGCAAGTATATTGATTTTTAACGAAAAGAAAGCGTTTTATATTTATATGAACAAAATAATCGTAGTCTGCGGACCGACCGCCTCGGGTAAGACCGCGCTTGCGGTAGAGCTTGCCAAGCGCTATGACGGGGAGGTGATCTCCGCGGACAGTATGCAGATATACACCGATATGGACGTAGCGAGCGCAAAGGCTACTCCCGAGGAGCAGCAGGGTATACCGCATCATCTGCTCGGATTTCTCAAACCGACGGAGAGCTTTTCGGTCGCGGATTACGTCAAGCTGTGCAATAAGTGCGTCCGCGATATTTTCAGGCGCGGCAAGACACCGATAATATGCGGCGGCACGGGGCTGTATATCAGCTCATTTGTCGATAACCTCACGTTCGACGACAGCGAACAGGACTTCGCCTATCGAGAGGATATGCGGAAATTCGCCGAGGAATTCGGCAATTCGGCACTGCTTGATAAGCTCCGAGAGGTAGACCCCGAGACTGCCGCGACGCTCCACGAGAACAATGTCGGGCGCATTATCCGTGCGCTTGAGGTCTACAAGACCACGGGGCACACGATATCGCAGGCAAAGGCGATGTCAAGGCGGGAGCCATCGCCGTATGAGTTTATAATGCTGACTATCGACTTCGAGGACCGCGAACAGTTACGAGAGCGCATAAACAGGCGCGTCGACATAATGCTGGAGAACGGACTGGTTGAGGAGGCGCTGCAGTGCTTCGAGCAGCCCGACCGTCCGACAGCCGCGCAGGCAATAGGCTGCAAGGAGCTGTATCCCTACTTCCGCGGAGAGAGAACTCTGGAGGATTGCGTGGAGGAGCTGAAGCTGAGGACGCGTCAGTACGCTAAACGGCAGATGACATGGTTTCGGCGTGATGAACGAATTCAACATATAATAGTTGGTGAAAATGACGATTTATTGAGTATAGTTGATAAAGCAGTAAAAATCATCGATAGTGAGAATTATCGGTGATTTCTTACATATTCTGGAAAATAATGCATATTATGGAATAAAAATGGCTTTTTCTTAAATTTTTTTTGATTTTTTTAAAAAATTCATTAAAAAACAGTAGCTTTTTTTAAAAAAGTATGTTATACTAGATTTATATAGTTGGGGCACTAGGAAAAAGTTGGAAATTCCCGGTGGATTTTTCTGCTTTTTAATACAGAGAGAAAAGGTGGTCAAAATGGCTAAAGACATCAATTTACAGGACGTTTTCCTCAATCAGGCAAGGAAGGATAAGATACCCGTAACGATCTATATCACCAACGGATTTCAGTTCAAGGGTATTGTAAAGGGGTTTGATAATTACATCGTCATACTGGATACGGACGGAAAACAGAATATGATCTATAAACACGCGATCTCCACGATCACGCCGATTAAGCCCGTTTCCATACTCGACGCTTACGAGAAGTCCGAGGAGGAATAAATGAACTCGGGCTGGACGACCGTCATTATCGTGACATTGTCCGTGTTTGTCATACTGGTCGCTGTGGGACAGATATTCTTTGCAGGCGGCGAAAAACTTACCACCGAGACGGCATTCTTTTACGACATCGAGGAGGAGGTACCGTTCGACGGTGTGTATCTGCGCGATGAAACGCTGATCTACGACGGCGGTACCGGAATATTGAGTTATGAGCAGGTCAACGGCTCTAAGGTTGGTAAAAGCTCTGTTGTGGCAAGGCGTTACAAAAGCGATAATGACGCGGCTTATCTGAGAGAGATCGGTCTGCTGCAAAAGCAGGTCGAGGTGCTTGAGAGCGCTGAAAGGCTTGTCGGCACAGATAATTCTCAGCTTGAAGCTATTTCCATACAGATAAACGAGAGCCATTCGGATATCATTTCGAGTATAATAGACGGCGACTTTAACGCTGCGGGCGAAAAACAGAGTGCTTTGCTGGAGGCCATGTGCAAGCGCGAGATCACGCTGAAGGCTTCAGACGGCTACGGTACGAAGAAAAAGCAGCTCAACGATGAGATCAACAGGCTGAACGTGCTCATTTCGGGCGGAGTTCAGGAGGTCATTGCGGGCGGCGCGGGTTATTTCGTGAGCGAGGTTGACGGATACGAGGGTGATCTCGGCTACACGAGCGCGGAGGATATCACCGAGGATAAGATTAACGAGGTGATTGCGTCCCCCACGAAAACGCGGAGCTCAAACGCTATCGGAAAGCTTATCGGCGATTATCACTGGCGCGTTGCGGCAGTCGTCGACACCGAGAAGATGTTCGGACTGTACGAGGGCAGCGAAGTCACGCTGCGTGTCGGTTCTGGTACGTACCTTATTGACGCGGACATCATATCGGTGAAGAATTGCGGCGATAATAAGGCTGTGTATGTTTTTGAGTGCGATAAACTGAATTCAGCGGTCGCGT
>ERZ777305.988-NODE-988-length-40431-cov-4.486031_pt1 | contig 40431 bp, 58 predicted proteins | sample MGYA00374965_ERZ777305 | MGnify/ENA primary metagenome ERZ777305 (study PRJEB29328, sample SAMD00013331) | mouse gut metagenome | study: EMG produced TPA metagenomics assembly of the Metagenome analysis of fecal microbiota from mouse which was promoted... | reverse complement strand
CATCATTGAATTTTATTTCCATAAGACATTCACCATTTTATCCATATCTAAAATCATTGTATCAATTAAATCATAAAACTGTAGTTTTAAAGATAAAGATGCCATAAAAGGAAGTTCTAACCCAGCACGTTTGAGTAGTTTTTCTTGTTCAAATACCTTTTCTTTTTTGTCATGTAATATAATTTGATGAGAATCGATAATTGCAATTTCAGATCCATATAAAGTATCATCCATATTATTTGTAATTTGAATGACGGTCATCTTTTCTTCTCGATTCATTTTTTTAATAATTTTAATCATTTTCTCTTTTGTAATTCCATCTACCATAGAAAAAGCATCATCTAATATCAGTATGGATGGCTTATGAAGCATAACAGTTGCGAGGGCAATGATTTGTTTTTCTCCTCCACTTAAATTAGAAATCGAGTAATCTAGTACTTCTGTAATACCAAATTGCTTTGCAACTTCAATAATTCGTGCTTTCATATTATTTTCCGAATACCCCAAATTTCTTAAATAGGTAGACATATCTTCCCTAGGTGTTTCTGCTACAAAATTACTATCAGGATTTTCAAAAACCACTCCAATTTTTTTACGTATTTGTCTTTTGTTTTTTTTGTTCAATTGAAAACCATCAATTAAAATTGTTCCCTCTGCAGAAATAAGTCCTAGTAATATTTTCATAAGAACACTTTTGCCACAACCGTTACGCCCAACTAATGATAAAAAAGCCCCCCTTTGAACCTCTAAATTGAGATGCGAAAACAAGGGTTCATATGTTAAATTTTCAATTTGAATACTATTCATACAACCACCCACCTATATGTATATTATAATATAGAATTCCTTACTTTACAATGAAAAAAGAACCGAAGTTCTATGGAATGTAAGTATAACTATAATCATAATTGACATCAGTTGATACGATACAACGAATTTCCACATAGGACGTAGGTGGAAATGGCTGCTTTGTCTTTGTACTTTTAAAATCAGAATCTAGGTATCCACCTTGTTGTAATTGTTCTACTGTGACATTGTAAGTATTTCCAACTAAGTTGGGTAATAATTCTGTGTGATCACTTGCAAAGCTACGTGCAGCATCTTCAATAATAGATACTTGATCTTGATACATTTGTTCACGGTATTCTGTAATTTGATCAAATATTCTAGGAACAACAATTAAACCAACAATCACAAGTACAACTAATACGGCAATTAATTCTACTAATGTAAGCCCTTTATTATTTTTCATGAAATATCCCCTCGTCTTTCTAGGTTAATAGCAAAACAATCCAATAAATTTATCTGTAATAAAACTATCTTATACCTTAAATCTATTATAGTAAAATTACCTAGATAAGTCAAAACAAAAAAGGAAAACATTTCTTAATTACAGCTCAACTCATTATTTAAAATAATATTTTCCATAATTTGTGGCATTTTGTTTCTAACTTTTGTGGTAATTTATTTCTAACATTTTCTATAAGTCCTGTATTAATTACAATTACTATCACAAAAAAAGAAGGATTACTATCCCTCTACAACTTCTAAGATGACCATTAGATATTTTATCAAAAACATTACATTTTATTGACAAACTACCTGTCTTGAAAAATTAAGTCTCTAATGAATTCAAAGTAGAAAAATGTCTATTTGAAATATAATAAATATACATTCTATCTTTTTATAAGCATCTTATAAGTTTTATTTATCTCCTAACACGGGCATATGCACCAGCTGGTCCTATTTCCTCCCAACCATTAATACTAGAACTTGCCCAATCATGGTAATCTTTCGAATGCTGTGCTACTTTAAAATCAAAATAATATCCATTGTCATAATCCATAGCACTATAATTTTTTTCAGTTACAAATCCAACATGATCCCAATCACCATCTCGTTTGTAATCAAGTGATATAAAATCCCCTGGTTCTATATTTTCAGAAAATTCATAAATACTTATTGATGTATAGCCAACGCCCATATATCTCGAAAAAGTATCAGCCATTGTCCATGATAACGAATGACTATGGGTTGTCTGACCTAACAAATTTTTACCTGTTTTATGCCACCATCCCAAATTCTTGTTATCATAAACTTCTTGTTTCACTCCACAATAATCAAGGATTTGTGAAGCAAAGTTTGCACAATCTGCATTCTTAAAATAATCATAATCCGTTGTATTTGGTGCAATTGCCCGACGACTGGCATATGAAATTGCAAGATTGACATTAAAATCTCTTGCGTAAGTACTAAGTCTTGAATTTCTTAAAGGTTGATTCAAAATATTTTCTTGAACCTCTTTTGCAAATGGAGCATAATATGGCAATAAAACGCTAAGTTCGACTCCACTGTCAGAATTCATATTAATACTTCTTAATTTTAATGAATTGCTATTAATGTATTCTTGAATTTCTTTGTTTTTCCCATCATTTTCATATATATCAAAAAAGGCACTAAGAATTCTAAATTCTTCATCACTTTCAAAAAGAATATCATCTTGTAATAATTCTTGCATTCCAACTCTATATTCTTCCCAATTTTTATCGCTTATTGATTCTAATTTATATACATTTGCTATAACAGATAAAATGGTAGGAATACGCTCTTGCAATTTTTGAATAGCATCATTCTTATTATCAAACGTACAATATAGCGGATTTTCTATCCCATTTATATTAATTGTGCTATCTCTAACAATATTTCCTAATCCATCTAATAATGAAGAATTGCAATAATCACCATAATTCATCGTCAAATTTTCTGATTTTACTTCTAATGCTGTTATCTGACCAGTATAAGCAATTCCACTAAGTAATGTGCAAATTGCACTCATCCATAAAATACTTCTTTTCATAAAAACATTCATCCCTTTCACTTTGTTCAAACCATACATAGGCATTGAATAATACAATTATTTTTCACGCTATCTCTCTTATATACATGTAGTTTTTATATTAGGCATCACTTCTTTCATTATGTTCAAGGCACACCTTAATTTTAAACAGAAGCTGATATCAAAAACTTTTGTTAATTTAAATCTTTAAGAAGAAATAAAACCGCTATTAATTATATTTTAAACTGTTCCTCCTTTATGAAATGTTCTAATTTCTTTATTAAATAATCTTATTTTTGCATAATATATGTCCACCGCAGTTCTAGCATAACTCCTTGTGGAAAAACTATAACCTATTCCAACATATTCTCGCCTTGTATGATCGATAATAGAATAACCATCACCAGAAATATAATCTGTTTTAACATTAATTGAAAATAATGGCCTTTTCCAAAATTTTGTAACTAATATATAGTCTGTTGAAAAGAATATTGTCCATATTAAACATATTGCAATAAAAATTATGAAAAGTTTTTTTATTCTCGTATTTTTTAAGCCTCTATTTTCTATATCATTTTTGTTCAATTTCATTTTTCTCACTCCTCTAATTTTAACATATAATTTTATTTATAGTAAAAGCTATATGTTCTGCAAATGTTGACAAAAGGCAGTCTTTTTGTTAAACACTGCCTTTTAGTATTCGATTATTCGTCCATCTCTTGATTTGAGTTTAACAGATTCGTTGATATTTGTCAAATGTTTTTGTGAGATTCCTATAAGCTATAAGTTTTTATTCTATGTAAAAAATGTGCGAGTTAATTTTCATAAATTGTGGTAATTTATTTCTAACATTTGTTGTAAACCTAGTATCACTATCACAAAAAAAGAAGGATTACTATCCCTCTACAACTTCTAAGATGACCATTAATGCGTCATCCCCTTTACGTTCTGTTAACTTTAAGATTCTTGTATAACCACCATTACGACCTGCAAAACGAGTTGCATAATCATCAAATACCTTTTTAGTGGCAACATTGTCATTTTGTAAGAAAGCCAAAGCTTTTCTTCTTGAAACAAGTGATCCATCTTTTCCATACGTAACCATTTTATCAAAGAACTTACGTACTTCTTTGGCTCTTGTTTCAGTGGTTTCGATTCTCTCATTCATGATCAAATCTTTTGTCAAATTAGCTAACATACTTCTTCTATGTTTACAAGTACGTCCTAATTTTCTATAAGCCATAATAATCCTCCTAACTATTAGTCTTCATCACGGAATTTAAGTCCCATTTCTTTAATCTTATCAATTACTTCTTTCAAAGATTTCTTACCTAAATTACGGATTTTCATCATTTCTAATTCAGATTTTTCAGTTAAATCACCTAAAGTATTAACACCAGCTCTTTTCAAGCAGTTATAAGCTCTTACTGAGAAATCTAAATCATCAATAGATGTCTCTAATTTCTTTAACTTACTATCTTCTTGTTTTGCATTCATAATTCCAGTTGTATCAGCAATTTCACTTAAATTTGTAATGATAGTCAAATGCTCTATTAATATTTTCGCACCTAAAGCCATTGCTTCTTCAGGACGGATAGACCCATTTGTATAGACATTCATAATCAATTTATCGTAACTAGCATCTTGTCCAACACGGGCATTCTCAACATCATAACTGATTCTTTCAATTGGAGAATATAATGCATCAATTGGAATATATCCAATCGCTACATTCTCAATATATTTTTTATTTTCGTTAGATGGAACGTATCCTCTTCCATTTGCGATAATAAATTCCATATCGAGTTTTCCACCCTTAGATAAAGTTGCGATAACTTGATCTGGGTTTACAACTTCCACATCAGAATCTGTAATGATATCAGCTGCGGTCACAACTCTTTCTTCAGAAACAGATAAATGAGCAGTTTTAATTTCCTCTGTATGATTCTTTAAAACCACACTCTTTAAATTTAAAACAATAGATGTTACATCTTCTACGACACCCTCGATGGTTTGAAATTCGTGCATTACACCATCAATTTTGACAGCGACAATCGCACTTCCTGGCATAGATGATAACATAACTCTTCTAAGTGCATTACCAATAGTAGTTCCAAAACCTCTTTCCAAAGGTTCTAATTCAAATTTTCCAAAATTATTATTCTCAACATAATCTGTAAGTTTATAGATTGGTTTTTCAAAGTTTAACACTTTTTCACACTCCTTTTTCTTTTATCCACGTGGACGTTTTGGTGGACGACATCCATTATGTGGTACAGGTGTTACATCTGTAATTGAAGTAATTTCTAAACCAGCAGTTTGTAATGAACGAATTGCAGTTTCACGTCCTGAACCGAGTCCTTTTACAAAAACTTCAACCTTACGCATTCCCATATCAAATGCGGCTTTTCCTGCTGCTTCAGCAGACATACCAGCTGCAAATGGAGTTGATTTTTTACTTCCTTTGAATCCTAATGTTCCAGCAGAAGCCCAACTAATTGCATTCCCTTCTTTATCACAAAGTGTTACAATTGTGTTATTGAAAGTAGAATGAATGTATGCTTGCCCTTCTGGTACATTCTTTTTCACTTTACGTTTTCTTGGTTTATAAGCCATATTATATAACCTCCTTTATTCGAATCAAATTATTTTTTCTTGTTAGCAACTGTTTTACCTTTACCCTTACGAGTTCTAGCATTTCTATTTGTTCTTTGTCCTCTAACAGGTAAACCTCTTTTATGACGAGTTCCTTGATATGAATTAATTTCCATCTTTGTTTTGATGTTCATATTCACTTCACGTCTTAAATCACCTTCGATGGTATATTTTTCAATTTGTTCACGAATGCGATCTAATTCCTCATTTGTTAAGCTTCCTGCTTTTTTGTTGATATCAACATTAGCGTCATTTAAGATTTTATTAGACAAACTTCTTCCAATTCCATAAATGTAAGTTAATGCGATTTCAGCTCTTTTATTATTTGGTATATCTACACCTTTAATACGTGCCATAAAACACCTCCTATATTAACCTTGTCTTTGTTTATGCTTAGGGTTTTCACAAATCACTAATTTTTTACCCTTACGCGTAACGATTTTACATTTTGGACAAATTTTTTTAATTGATGGTTTTACTTTCATTTAATTCCCTCCTATTTCCTATAGGTTATGCGCCCACGTGTTAAATCATATTCTGATAATTCTAACACCACTGTATCACCTGGTAAAATGCGAATATAGTTCATTCGGATTTTACCAGAAACGTGAGCTACTACAGTGTGTTTATTTTCAAGTTCTACTCTGAATTGTCCACCAGGTAGTACTTCTAAAACTTTTCCTTCCACTTCAATTGCAGCTTTTTTTACCTTATCAGCCACTTGTGTGTTATTTTTTTTATTAACTGGTTTCTTTGGCATATTATCACCTCTTTGTTAATATTTCATATCCATCTTTGGTTACCAAAATGGTGTGTTCAAAATGGGCAGACGCTTTATCATCCCCTGTTACAATAGTCCAATCATCATCTAGCATATAGACTTCAGCAGTTCCCAAATTTAACATTGGTTCTACTGCAATCGTCATACCTTCTTTTAAGACAGGACCTGTTCCCTGTTTTCCAAAATTTGGAACATCAGGATCTTCATGTACCTTTGTACCAATTCCATGCCCTACAAGTTCTTTGACAACACCTAGATGGCACTTTTTTGCATATTGTTCGACTGCATATCCAATATCTCCAACATGCGCACCTGCATGTACTGCAGATAATCCTTGATATAAAGCTTGTTCTGTCTGTTCTAACAATCTAGAAACTTCACTACTTACGTTTCCAACTGGATAAGACCAGGCAGAATCCCCATGGTAACCTTGATAACAAGCACCAATATCCAACTTTACAATATCTCCATTTTTGAGTTTACGCATTGACGGTATCCCATGTACAATTTCTTCGTTAATGGAGATACAAATGGTACCTGGAAATCCATATAAATTTTTAAATGATGGAGTTGCCCCTGACTTTAAAATATAATCTTCAGCCAAATCATTTAATTCTTTTGTTGTAATTCCAGGCTTAATATACTGCTTTAAATACTTATGTGTATTTCCTACAATTTCTCCTGCTTTGCGCATCAATTCAATTTCATGTTCTGATTTAATCGTAATCATAGATGATCCACAATGCTTTCAATCTGCTTAAAAACTTCGGCAGTAGATAAAGAACTATCTACTTCATAAAGAAGTCCTTTTTCTTTATAATAAGCAATTAAAGGTTCTGTTTGATTCAAATACATTTCAAATCTTACTTTGAATGTATCTTCGTTATCATCAGATCTTTTTGTCAATACCGTTTGACAGTGATTACAGATACCTTTTACAGTTGGTTGATTATCTTCTATCATGTCATTGTAAACATGACCGCACTTTGGACAAGAGATACGTCCTGCAATTCGCTTTAAAGCCAAATCATAATCTACAGATAGATAAATGACACAAGTATCTTTCTCAACTGCTTCATTCAAATGCTTGTACTGTCTTGCTTTTTCTACTTGTTCCAAATTTCTTGGAAACCCATCTAAAACAACTCCAGATTCATTAGAAATTTCTTCTAACTTAGTATCTAATAATTTTAAGATAATTTCATCACTGACAAGTTTTCCAGATTGCATTTGTTCTGTTAGATAAGCACTCATTTCATCTTGATTACTTACTGCTTCGCGAATTAAATCACCCGTCGAAATATGAACAAATCCATACTTTTCACAAAGCAAATCGGATTGTGTTCCTTTTCCAGCAGCAGGTGGGGCAAGTAGTATAATACTCTTCATCGATTGCGCCTTCTTTTGGTATATCCAGTACGTGTTACTAGTTCACTATCTAATTGTTTGTAAGTTTCTAATGCAACTCCAACAACAATTAATAATCCTGTCCCACCAATACGTACACTGGTTGGTAAGCTTGAAATTGCTCCAAATACAATTGGAAGTCCTGCGATGATTGCAAGTGACAAAGCACCAACTGTTGTAATTCTTTTTAATGTCTTACTGATATATTTTACTGTTTCATCCCCAGGACGAATACCTGGAATAAAACCACCATTTTGATTTAAGTTTTCAGCAAGTTCTTTTGGTTTTAATTGTAAGAATGTATAAAAGTAAGCAAATGCAAATATACATACTATATAAATTACAAAACCAGTACCTGTTGTCATCGTCAAGTATTTACTTACAAATAATTTGAATCCATCATTCTTAATAAAACTTGCGATGATTCCAGGAATTGAGATAAATGCGGATGCCAAGATAACAGGCATAACTCCAGCAGAATTTAACTTAAATGGAATATAATTTTGACTTGCATTCATCACAGAATTAGAACGATTCGCATATTGAATAGGAATTCTTCTTTCTGCACATTCTACATAAACTACTCCAAGAATGATTGCTAAGTATAGAAGTGCGAATAGAATGAATTTTACAACTCCAAGTGTGATTAACTGTGTTGTTCCACCTGTTACAAAATTGCTCCATGCTTCCATAAACATGTTTGGCATAGTGGCAATAATACCAGCCATAATGATTAAGGAAATACCATTTCCAATTCCTTTCGCAGTAATTTGATCTCCAATCCATAATAGAAGTGAAGTTCCTGCTGTTAGAATAAGTGCAAATGTCATATATTCCATTGGTGTTCCACCAGCTACAAACGCAAATGAGAACATATATCCTTGAATAAACGCTAACGCAATACCAAGATATCTTGTAATCTGATTGAGTTTGGTTCTACCAGTCTGACCTTGTTTTGAAAGTTCAGCAAAATAAGGAATTATATCCATTTGTAACAATTGGACAATAATAGATGCGGTAATGTATGGCATAACACCTAAAGCAAAGATTGAAAATTGCTCTAAAGCACCTCCGCCCATTGCATTAATTAACTCTAAAAATCCTAAATTGTCTGTTCCCAAACTTTCTTTATCAATACCTGGAACAATAATAGTTGTTCCTAATTTAAATATAAATAAGCAAACAAAAGTAAATAATATCTTCTTTTGTAAATCCTTATTCTTGGGATTCAATAGTTGCTTAAAATTTGCAAACATGTTAAATCACCTCTGCTTTTCCACCTAATTTTTCTATTTGTTCTTTTGCTACTTTAGAAAATTTATGTGCTCTAACATTGATTTTCTTTTCTAATAATCCATTTCCTAATACTTTTACACCATCAAGTTGATTTTTTAAGATACCCATTTCTTTTAATAATTCTGGTGTTACAACTGCACCATCTTCAAATTGATTTAAATCACTTAAATTAATTACAGCATATTCTGTCTTAAAATTCGCATTGGTAAATCCTCTTTTTGGTAATCTTCTATATAAAGGTAATTGTCCACCTTCAAATCCAGGTCTTACTCCTCCACCACTACGAGCGTTTTGTCCTTTATGACCTTTTCCACATGTTTTTCCTAAACCACTACCAGTACCATTACCAACTCTTTTACGAGCAGTTCTAGCACCATCTTGTGGCTTCATTGTATGTAACTTCATTAGATTTCCTCCACTTTCTTACCACGTAACGCAGCAACTTGTTCTTTCGTTCTTTGTGATTTCAGTGCTTCCAATGTAGCATATGCCATATTGATTTTTGTATTTGATCCAAGTGATTTTGATAAGATATCTTTAACTCCTGCTAATTCAAGTACCGCACGAACTGGTCCACCAGCTTTTACTCCAGTACCTTCAGCAGCAGGTTTTAACATTACACGACTAGCACCTCTTACACCAATCGCTTCATGTGGAATGGTTCTTTCATCAACTAATGATATTTTTACTACGTTCTTTGTAGCAGCTTGAACAGCTTTTTTAATTGCATCTGGTACTTCGTTTGCTTTTCCTGTACCTAGACCAACTTTACCTTTTCTATCTCCTACAACAACCGTAGCAGAGAAACGGAAATGACGACCACCTTTGGTTACTTTTGTAACACGACCTATATTAATAACTTGTTCTTCATATAGTTTTGGGCGTGGTTCTCTTTTTCTAGTTTCCATTTATTACCCTCCTTTTAGAATTCTAATCCATTTTCACGTGCAGCATCTGCAAGTGCTTTTACACGTCCATGATATAGGTATCCTCCTCTATCAAAGACAACTTCTTTTACTTTTGCACTCTTTGCCCTTTTGGCAAGTAATTCTCCAACTTTAGTAGCAGCTTCTATATTTCCACCATTTTCAAGTTTTAGTTCTTTATCAATTGATGAAGCACTCACTAATGTAATACCTTTTTCATCATCAATGATTTGTGCAAAAATATTTCCATTTGATCGAAATACGTTTAATCTTGGTACACTAGCAGTTCCACTGACTTTTTCTCTTACGCGAGCGTGTCTAGATTTACGTACTTCATTACGAGATACTTTCTTAATCATAGTATTACTCTCCTTTACTAAATTACGTTATGCTGCTTTCTTTCCTTCTTTACGACGGATTACTTCATCTTTATATTTGATACCTTTTCCTTTGTAAGGTTCAGGTTGTCTTATTTTTCTAATATTTGCAGCAAATTCTCCAACAAGACATTTATCAATTCCTTTAATTGTAAGTTCTGTATTACTAGCAGATTCTACTGATAATCCAGCAGGTACTTCTACAATTACAGGATGCGAATATCCAGCTGTTACAGTAATTTTATTCCCATTAACAGCGAAACGATATCCAACACCTACTGCTTCTAATTCTTTTTGATAACCTTCTGTTACTCCAATGATCATATTTTTAATATTGGCATTGGCAGTTCCGTGAAAGTTTTTATACATATCATTGCTTCTTGAAACAGTAAGTTCATTTCCATTTACTTGTACCGTGATGTTTTCATTAATTTCAGTAGAAAGTTCACCTTTAGGACCTTTTACTGAAACAATATTACCATCAACGGATACTGTTACATTTTCAGGTATTGTTAATATTCTATTTCCAATACGACTCATTATGAATCCTCCTAACTTTCTACCAAATGTATGCTAAAACTTCTCCACCTAGTGTTTGTTTTCTTGCTTCCTTATCTGTCATAATTCCTTTAGAAGTAGACAAAACTGCAATTCCTAAACCATTTAATACTCTAGGTACTTCTTCAGCCTTCGCATACACACGTAAACCAGGTTTTGAAATTCTTTTTAATCCTGTAATTACGCGTTCTTTCTTTTCTCCATATTTTAAATTTAAAACGATAATATTTTGCACTGGATTTTTCTTAATTTTATAATCAGAGATAAATCCTTCTTCTTTTAATATTCTCGCAATTTCAACTTTGATTTTTGAAGCGGGTACTTCAACCTCTAGATAACGCATTTGATTTGCATTACGAATTCTTGTAAGCATATCTGCGATCGGGTCATTTACGATTCCCATACTATGTCCTCCTTCCGTCTTACCAACTAGACTTTTTCACTCCTGGAATCTGTCCTTTGTAAGCTAATTCTCTAAAACAAATACGGCAAATCCCATATTTTTTAAGTACTGCATGAGGTCTTCCACATCTCTCACAACGGGTATACTCGCGTACTTTGAATTTTGGTTTTCTTGATTGTTTTACAATCATACTTTTCTTAGCCATAATATCCTCCTATAATAGTTACTTTTTAAATGGCATACCGAAACCTTTTAAAAGATCATACGCTTCTTCATTTGTTTTTGCTGTTGTTACAAAAACGATATCCATTCCACGTACTTTCACAACATCATCATATACGATTTCTGAGAAAATTAATTGTTCATTTAATCCAATAGTATAGTTTCCTCTACCATCGAATGCTTTATTAGAAAGTCCCCTAAAGTCTCTTACACGAGGTAATGTAATACTAATTAATTTATCTAAGAAGTTATACATATTTTCTCCTCTTAATGTAACTTTACAACCAATAGCTTGCCCTTCTCTTACTTTGAATCCAGCAATAGCCTTTTTTGCTTTTGTAGCAACTGGTTTTTGACCTGTAATAATCTCTAAATCCTTCATAGCAGCTTCTAACATTTTACTATTTGAAGTTGCTTCTCCAACACCCATATTGACAACAATTTTGTCTAACTTAGGTACTTCCATTACGCTTTTGTAATTGTACTTTTCTCTCAAACTAGGTATGATGACAGTATTATATTTTTCTTTTAGGCGGTTCATATATACCCTCCTTCCAATTAATCAATGTTAGAATTCGATTTTTTCGATACTCTAATCTTTTTTCCGTTTTTATCAACAGTATGTCCTATTCTGGTTCCCTTTTTGGTTTTAGGGTCGATAATCATTACATTTGAAGCATGAATTGGTAATTCTACTTCTACGATACTTCCACTAGTTTGTCCATTTGGTTTCATATGTTTTTTAGCAACATTAACGCCTTCAACGACAACTTTATTATCAGCACGTAACACTTTTGTAATGCTACCTTCTTTTCCCTTATCTTTTCCAGCAATAACAACAACTTTATCTCCAGTTTTAAAGTTCATGTTTTCCTCCTTACTGAAACTTATAGCACTTCTTTCGCTAGTGATACAATTTTCATAAAATCTAAATCACGTAATTCACGTGCGACTGGTCCAAATACACGAGTTCCAACTGGGCTCTTATCATCTTTAATAATAACACAAGCATTATCATCGAACTTAATATAAGACCCATCGTCTCTTCTTAGACCAAACTTGCTTCTAACAATGACAGCTTTTACAACTTTTCCCTTTTTTACTGTACCGTTAGGAGTTGCTTTTTTTACCGTAGCAACAACGATATCTCCAATATTTCCGGTTTTTACTTTGCTTCCACCAAGTACACGAATGACACTTACTTCACGAGCACCTGAGTTATCAGCAACTTTTAAACGGCTTTCTTGTTGAACCATAATTGATCCTCCTCCCAGTTTATAAAATAACTGCTTTTTCCACGATTTCTACTAAACGGAAATGTTTTGTTTTTGATAATGGTCTTGTTTCTACAATACGTACTCTATCTCCAACTTTCGCTTCGTTTTTTTCATCATGAACAGCATATTTTTTTGAATCTTTTACACGTTTTCCGTATAGTGGATCTTTTTTATAAGTTTCAACTAAAACAGTAATCGTTTTATCTGTTTTATCACTTACAACAGTTCCAACTAATCCACGCTTACTAGTTGTTTCCATTAATTTTCCTCCTTCGCACTTAATTCACGTTCACGCAAGATTGTTTTCATACGAGCAACTAACTTTCTTAACTCATGAATTCTTGAAGGTTTCTCAAGGTTTCCAGTAGCTTGGCTAAAACGTAAATTAAATAATTCTTCTTTGCAAGATTCTATTTTTGCAACGATTTCTTCAGTAGACATTTCTCTGATTTCCTTATTTTTCACTTGCCTCACCACTTTCTTTTGTTACAAATTTACATTTGATAGGTAGCTTGTGCATAGCAAGTCTTAATGCTTCACGAGCAGTTGCTTCATCTACACCAGCAATTTCAAACATAACTTTTCCTTTTTTAACAACTGCAACCCATACTTCTGGTTGTCCTTTACCTTTACCCATACGAGTTTCTAATGGAATTTTCGTTAATGAAAGATGCGGGAAGATATTGATCCATACTTTTCCACCACGTTTCATATAACGTGTCATTGCAACACGGGCAGCTTCGATTTGTTGTTGTGTAATCCAAGCACCTTCCATTGCCATTAAACCATATTCACCAAAGTTTACTTTTGTATTTCCTTTGGCTACACCATCATAACGGAGACGGTGTGGTCTTCTATATTTTGTTCTTTTCGGAATGACTGCCATTTGGCTTTACCTCCTTTTCTTTAGAGGCAAGGATTTCTCCTTTATAAATCCATACTTTAACACCGATTTTACCATAAGTAGTATCTGCTTCTTTATGTGCATAATCTACATCTGCTCTTAAAGTATGTAATGGAATATTTCCTTCTGTATATCCTTCAGTTCTTGCCATATCAGCTCCACCTAAACGTCCTGATACAGAAGTTTTAATTCCTTTTGCTCCTGCCTTCATCGCATTTCTAATTGCTTTCTTTTGTGCAACACGGAATGAAACACGATTTTCAATTTGATGTGCGATATTTTCTGCAACTAAAGCTGCATTGATATCTGGGTTTTTAATTTCCATAATAGAAATTTGAACATTCTCGTTTACCAATTTTGATAATTCATTTTTAAGTTTTTCAATTTCATCTCCACCGTGTCCAATTACAACACCTGGTTTTGCAGTGTGGATAATGATGTCAGTTTTTGATGCATTTCTTTCAATAATTACGCTTGAAACAGAAGCATCTTTTAGTTTCTTACCTAAAAACTTACGAATTTTATTGTCATTATTTAAGTATTTTGCGAAATCTTTATTTCCTGCGTACCATTTTGATTCCCAAGTTTTATTGATTCCAATTCTAAGTCCTATTGGACTAACCTTTTGTCCCATCAGTTACCCTCCTTTACTATTTTTCATCACTTACAACAATTGTAATGTGACTTGTTCTTTTCTTAATTGGATCGACATGTCCACGTGATCCAAATTTCATTCTCTTCATTGTTTGACCTTCATTTACATATGCTTCTTTTACATATAAAGCAGACTTATCTAAATGTAAATTATTTTCTGCATTCGCTACTGCAGATTTAAGTACTTTATGACTTAATCTTGCAGCATCTTTATTCAAATTGCTTAAAATTCTGTCAGCTTCTTCTACGCTTTTTCCACGTATCAAATCTATAACTAAACGGCACTTGCGAGGTGCGATCCGTAGGGATTTTGCAATCGCTTTTGCTTCCATTTTAGTCCTCCTTCCTGATAATTACTATTTCTTATCTTTGTTATCGCCATGTCCACCAAATTTACGTGTTGGTACGAATTCACCTAATTTATGTCCAACCATATCTTCTGTAACATAAACTGGAATAAATTCTTTACCATTATGAACAGCAAATGTGTGTCCAATAAATTCAGGATAAATTGTTGAACGGCGAGACCATGTTTTGATTACTTCTTTTTTTTCTGAAGCATTTACTTTCTCAACCTTTTTCTTTAGATGTTCATCAATAAAAGGTCCTTTTTTTAAACTTCTAGCCATCTAAACCATCCTTTCACTATTTTTTACGACGACGAACAATTAACTTATCAGAAGCTTTTTTGTTTTGACGTGTCTTATATCCTAATGCAGGTTTACCCCAAGGAGTAACTGGTCCTTTACGTCCAACTGGCGCACGACCTTCACCACCACCATGAGGGTGATCATTAGGGTTCATAACAGATCCACGAACTGTAGGACGAATTCCCATATGTCTTTTACGTCCTGCTTTACCAATGTTTACAAGTTCATGATCGGCATTTCCAACTTCACCAACGGTTGCTCTACAAGTGCTTAACACTTTACGAACTTCTCCACTGGTAAGTCTCAACAATGTATATCTTCCTTCACGTCCTAATATTTGAACGCTAGAACCTGCTGAGCGGGCTAATTCTCCACCTTTACCAGCTTTTAATTCTACATTATGAACCATCGTTCCTTCTGGAATGTTTTCTAAAGGTAATGCATTACCAACTTTTATATCAGCATTTGCACCACTTTCTATCTTCATTCCAACTTCCAATCCTTTTGGAGCCAAGATATATCTTTTTTCTCCATCGGCATATGTAATTAAAGCAATGTTAGCAGTTCTGTTTGGATCGTATTCAATAGAAGTAACAGTTCCAACAATATCATCTTTGTTTCGTTTGAAATCAATGATACGGTATTTTCTTTTTTCTCCACCACCACGGTGTCTTACAGTCACTTTACCTTGATTATTACGACCACCATTTTTCTTTAATGTGACAACCAATGACTTTTCAGGAGTGGTTTTTGTAATTTCTTCATAAGTTAATTTTGTCATACCACGTGTTCCTGGAGTATTTGGTTTATAACTTTTAATCGCCATATATATCCTCCTTTAGATTAGTTCAGTTCAATTGAACTTCCTTCTCTTAATTTAACAATTGCTTTTTTCACTCTATTTGTTTTACCAGCATAACGTCCCACTCTTTTTTTCTTGGGTTTTACATTTACTGTATTGACACTTTCAACCTTTACATCGAAAATACTTTCGATCGCTTGTTTGATTTGCGTTTTATTTGCTTTTACATCGACACTGAATGACATTGTGTTTTGAGTTTGCGCTAAATTCGCACTTTTTTCTGTAATAATTGGTGCCTTAATAATATCTCTATAGTTATTCATTAAACAAGCACCTCCTCTATTTGTTTGATTGCTGCTTCTGTGACAATCATGTTGTCTGCAGAAACAATATCTAATGTATTAATTTCATTTGCTTCTAACAAAATTACATTGTTTAGATTGCGAGTTGCTAAAATCATATTTTCATCAATTTGATCTACAACGATTAATACATTCTTTTCTACTTTTAAATCATTCAAGAAAGCTTTTGCTTCTTTGGTCTTACCAGTTTCAAAATGAATATTATCTACAATAATTAATTCACTATTGATTGTTTTATAAGCCAAAGCTGATTTTAAAGCAAGTCTTCTTTCTTTACGATTCATCTTTTTATCATAACTTCTGTTATGTGGTCCAAATACGATACCACCGTGATACCATTGTGCTGCACGGATACTTCCTTGTCTAGCACGCCCAGTACCTTTTTGGCGCCATGGTTTTCTTCCACCACCGCTTACTTCACTACGTGTTTTGGTTTCATGAGTACCTTGTCTCATGGAATTTCTTGCTAATGTAATCGCATCATATAAAACGGCATCGTTTGGTACAATTCCCCAAACTTCTTCGTTCAATGAAATGTCATTTACTTTTTCACCTTTAACATTTAATACAGACATTTTTTTCATATTATTGCCTCCCTACTAATTTTCTTCTACAGTTTCTGTAGTTTCTTCAGTTACTTTTTCAGTAGCTTCTTCTACTACTTCTTCTGTACTTTCTTCAGTAGATTCCAATGTTGTTTCTTCGGTTACTTCAGTTACCTCTTCAGGAATTTCTGTTACATAAGAATTTAATTCTTCTGTCTCTCTTACTTTCCATGGATTTTTCACAGCAGTTTTAATGACTACTAATGATTTTTTAGGCCCTGGAACATTTCCTTTTACTAAGATTACATTATTTTCTACATCTACCATAACAATTTCAAGGTTTTGAATTGTTACAGTTAATGTACCCATATGTCCTGGTAATTTTTTACCTTTGAAAACACGCATTGGTCTCATTGTACCCATTGAACCTGGTCCTCTATGATAGTGTGAACCATGTCCCATAGGTCCTCTTGATTGTCCATGTCTTTTAATAACACCTTGGAAACCTTTACCTTTTGTAGTTCCTGTTACATCAACAACTTCTCCTTCAGTAAAGATATCTACTTTGATTTCTTGTCCTAAAGAATAGTCATTTACATCCACACCCCTAATTTCTCTAAAGAAGCGCTTAGGTGTAGTATTTGCTTTGTTGGTAATTCCAACTGAAGCTTTTGTCGCTAATTTTTCTCTTTTGGTATCAAACCCAAGTTGAATTGCTTCATAACCATCATTTTCTTTTGTCTTAATTTGTGTTACCACATTTGGTTCTACTTCAATGACAGTTACTGGAATCAATTTACCTGATTTTGTAAATACTTGAGTCATTCCTAATTTACGACCTAAGATTCCTTTCATAACTTTTCCTCCTTAAATTTATAACTTAATTTGAATATCAACACCGCTTGGAATTTCTAGATGTGTTAATGCATCTACTGTTTCCTTGCTTGGATTGTTGATTACAATAAGTCTCTTGTGTGTTCTTTTTTCAAATTGTTCTCTTGAGTCTTTATATTTGTGTACTGCTCTTAAGATGGTGATTTTTTCAACTTCTGTTGGTAGTGGAATTGGTCCACTAATGCTACCACCTGTTCTTTTTACAGTTTCCACAATTTTAGCACAAGCCACATCTAAACTTTTGTGTTCAAATGCTTTTAATTTGATACTAACTTTTGTTGCAGCCATATTGTATCCTCCCTTCGCCTATATCCAGTATAGACTAGCTCCGTGTAAAAACCTGATATTTTAGATTAAATTTTCTAACAACTTAACCTGGCGTATCAGCAACCTCACACATCAACGCTCGCCACACATTCATAATTATACAAGAATATTATATGAAATGCAAGTAAAATTTAGACTTTTGTATCAAAAAATTTTGCGAAAAGAAAATGTAAAGAAAAACATATGTGTTTGCATACGCTTTCTATTCTACATAATTCAACTTATATAATACATAGATATAAGATATGGGCTTTTTATTGATTTAATTTCTTTTCGTATTTTTCTAATAACAGCATAGCTCTTTCTAAGTTATTCTCTATATCTTTTAAACTTGTAACCTTATATAATGATTCTAACTCAGTCACTACCTCTTTTGGTAAATGCGTAGATATATGACAAAGCACATAATCATAATGTCTTGGTGTATAAATAAGTCTAGCAATCGTAACCAGTGGATTGGCCACATTTTCTATATATTTCGCATATGCTTCTAAATATTGGTTTCGTTTGATATATTTTTTAACTCTACTACTTTGTAAAATTCTATTTTTATTTTGCTCAAATACATATTTGATTTCTTCTAAATCAATTTGAAAGTCCTTAAACGAAATAATATTTATTTTATCAAAAAGAATAAATGGTAACTCTGCAATATCATCTCTGACATAACAAGTAACATCATACCCTCTGATCTCATGAGACTGGGTACAGATATCTAATGTCAAATATTCAGAAGTATTGGATAAATGAATATTACTTTGGGCAATATCGGTTCTAATGTCATCTACTCTAGAATCAATGGTTCCTATTTTCTTCAATTCTTCTATACATTCATATAAAAATGTTTCCTGATGTTCTTTATCCACATCAAACCAAAAATCAATATCCGAATATGCATCAACACTATTTACTCCATCAGCTCCCTCTAACCACATGGCATTCACATAAGGTTTATTTTCGCTAAATTCTTTTAAAAATTGAATGATTTCATTTCTACTTAACATACTCTTTCACTCCTACTATCATTATAACAACTAAATCATGTAAATCCTATCATAATTATATACAAAATGTATTATTGTATTTCATACGCAATAATGTATTTTTCCTTTCCTTATATAGATTTCTTTATTTCATCTAATAATTGATACAAAATATTTTGATTTTCAATTTTTATAATTGCGAAACATTTCTTTCCCAAATCTTTAAAGGAAGCTCCAGAATGGTATAGTATTTCATCATCTAATATAATAAATCGATTATGGAACCTCTTACTGTGAAATATTTCTATATTGCTATACTGTTCTTTATATTTATTCATATCCAGCCTATTGTAATCGCTTGTAATAATAGATACCTTCAATTCCAAAAAAGATATAATGTCTAATATTGTTCTATCTAAATAGTTATCAATAATGATAATTTTATTTTTAGCTTCTTTTAAAATATCTACAAGTAATGAATAGGCATCACAAATTTGTCCTTCAAAGAAAATATGATGATTTACCTTAATATCTAGCTTATCAAATATTTGATTAAACTTATTATCATGATCAATCAATTTTGTTTCAATATTAGAAATACGCATAGAATAATCGTTACTTGCAATATATTTACGCATCATAACAAATGCATCCATAATAGCAATACTCACCTGTTCAGCAATTGGTGTTCTCAATATGGTAGCTAACATTGCAACACCTTGTTCTGTAAAAACAAACGGTAAAGTTCTTATCCCACCATAATTATTCCAACTTGCGGTTTCAAATTGAAACTGCAAGTTTTCATATCTCTGTTTTGTTAGCTGAAACATATACCTTTCGGGAAAACGATTCATATGTCTTTTTACCGCTAAATTAATAGACTTTGTTCCATTTGCATAACCATATAACTTAGCTAAATCACTATCTAACATCACTTGCTTTCCTCTTATTTCGTATATCATATCTTCTATTTTAGTATCCACTATTTCCAACATTTCAAAATCATCTCCTACTATAAAATACGAGATAATTTTTCAATTTCCTTTTAGTAATAGAAAAAAGCCATAAAAAGGCTAATTTTTAATATCACGTCTTAAATACACAATGTTAGAAATACCATAAAAAATAACAATTGTAATCAGAGATACTATAATTCCGTAATTTAAAATAATATCAGCTTTTTAAGTAGGTCCATTCCTATATTTATTAAGATATAATTTTCAATAAATTTATTATCTTTTTAACCATATAATTTGATTTTCACAACTTAGTAGTAATCTATCTAGTTGATATAAGTTTATATTGCTAAACGAATCTCTATTTTTTAATTAAACTATTTTTTCTTTCTTTTTCTATTTGCTTTATACTTTTCTCAGGTGTCGGCAGATTTTCTGGCATTATTCCTCCCTGATCCTCTATAAATTTTCTAATATCTCTCCCCATTTTATAATATGTTTTATTAGCATTATTTTCTCCCTGAATATTATCTCTTTTTAATTTTTGCTCTGTTTGAGATATTCTAAATAAATTTGCAATTAATTCATCACTACCCATATTATCTAAAATATCTTCCCTATATCTTAAGCCTTTTCTTTTTGCAATACCATTTGCTGTTTCCCCATTATATAAACCTCTGTACCCAGCATTATGAAATTTATCAAAATTTTTAACTCCAACATTTTTAGCAATTTGATTAAGCGAATGATTACCTTTTTTAGTTAAGTTTCGTTGATATAGCCTTTTTTCTTCTTCAGATAATAAACTATATTCCATTTCACTAATTTCCTGTTTCCTTGTTTGAATTGCAAAATATGTTTGTCCTAATGCCACAACTTCTTTTCTTGAATCTGCATTTTGAACGATAAGATAACCAGCATAGCGGGATAATTTATAATCTACAACTTTTCTTTTAGCCCCTTTAGCAATTTCTATCATTTTGTTGACCTCAACAAAATGATTATTTATATCATTATTACTATTTTTACAAGCCTCCATAGCATTATTGAGTACTTTTACGAAGTTTCTCCATTCTGTATATTCAAGAACTTTTGAAATTTCTCTTGCATACCAAAATTCACATTCATTTTCATCAAAATGTTTAATATCTTCAAATCTTTTTCGATTATAATTATTGAATTCGTTCATTTCAAAATCATCTCCCCCTATAAAATACGAGATAATTTTTCAATTTCCTTTTAGTAATAGAAAAAAGCCATAAAAAGCTAATTTTTAATATCGCGTCTTAAATACACAATATTAGAAATACCATAAAAAATAACAATTGTAATCAAAGATACTATAATTCCGTAATTTAAATTAATGTCTGTTTTTTTAAGTAAATCCATATAAAATTCTTGTTTCCCAAAAATAAATCCACAATCAAAATATAAAAAGGGTGTCTTTGTAAGAGGTAAGAAGATTGAACTCATATTACTACACAAATACCACAGAATCAAAGGTAAAATACCAAATATAGTTGTAACACTTGTTGCAACAGGAGTATTTAGCGTAATCGTAGATAAGAAAAATAATATACTTAAACATGCAATCACAGGAATACTTGCCAGAAACATGTCTTTTAATAAATATAAATAATAGTTTACTTCCACTACTTTTCCATTCCAATAAACAAGTTTAGGCGAAAGCAAATCACCAAAACCATATCTGATTCCTGCATATAAACTCAGAACTACAAGAGCAAGCAACCAAATAATGTACATATGTAAAATTAAGTAAATAAATTTACTAAGTAGAATTTTCCATCTTTTAATAGGTGCAGTAATTAGATTTTTAATTGTTCCAGAACTATGTTCCTTACTTATAATTCCACCACTTGTTACCCCTACTAACAAAATCACAATCAATGAAAAGTGAAATATTAAATTAACAGCAGTTTTTCCTGTTACATATGAATACATGGTAGCTCCGCTATCATAATATGTATCATCAAATACCAAGTCATGCTTAATATTATATTTTGTACTATAAAGTATAATTGCTTGTTCCGCTTTTTCATCTTTAATATGCTTTGTTTCATAACGAATATAATCCTGATAAGTAGAGAACCAATCATTTGCAGCACCTCTATTAAAATCTTCTTCGCTTTTCAACTCCTCATAGATAGCAAAAGGATATTGCATATAATTTAAAGCTTTAAAATCTTCCATACTTTCTATTTTATGATTCACAACCAATTTATACATTTCTTCATCCTCAAAATAATTATTAGAATATTGTACATATAAATAAAATTTATCTTCTTTTAACAACTCACTATAAAGCGCTATTTCCTTCTCATTCTGATCATATTCTGTTTCTAATTCTACATCTGTTTTTTTGCAATAATGATTTATAGTAGCTTCAAAAGAATTTTCCCAATACGTTTTATCCAATTTACAAATAGCTTGCACATCATCATCTTCTCTATGTTCTAAAAACAATTTAAGTATATAATGCTCATCTAATAACCTCAAAAATTGTCCATGTATCAATTCGGCCTTCCAATCTCGACTTTTTACATTCTTATCCTTTAAATATTGATATATTTCCTTTCTAACTTTGAAATCATACAACTGATACTCTTCTTCTAATGACTTGTTCTCCTTTTGCGATAATAATTCATACTGTGATTGCACATATTCTAAATCATCTCCATAATCGATACCTTTTGTAGAATTGACATAGAAATCATTCAGTTCAACTAGACCAACGGAACATATGAAAAGTATCAATGTAATCATTAGAAATTTTTTCCAACTATAATTTTTCAAAAATTCACTTTTTATCAAACGAATAATCTTCATGTATACCACCTTTTTCTACTTGACGTAAATAGACATCTTCCAAATGCATATTTTTATATTTTACTTCTTCAATTCCAAAAATACTTTTTATCTTTCCTTCATCCATAATAATGATAGAATCACATATATTTTCTACTTCTGCTAGTATATGACTACTAATTAGAATACTTATATTTTCTTCTCGATTAATCTTTTTTAAAATCTCCCTCAATTCTTTCATTCCTTGAGGATCAAGTCCATTCGTAGGTTCATCCAATATCAAAAGTCTTGGTTTTTTCATTAATGCATTTGCAAGCCCCAATCTTTGTTTCATCCCAAGTGAATATTTTTTTACCTTATCATCAATTCTATCTTCTAATTTTACAAAAGAAACCATTCTATTAATATAATCCTTATCTTGAATGTTATTAATTAGCGCCGTTACTTGTAGATTTTTTCTACCACTAATATTTTGATACATATCTGGATTTTCTATAATACTTCCACATTTCGATAATGCATCTTCTAAGGCTTTTTTTGTATCATATCCACAAATGGAAACATTTCCCACATTAATTTTGTATAAGCCCAATATTGTTTTAATCAGTGTCGTTTTTCCAGCGCCATTTGGTCCGATTAAACCAATAATATCTCCTTCATAAATTGTAAAAGAAACGTCATCTAATATTTTTCTTTTTTCAAATGACTTAGATAGATGAGAAACTTCTAATACCTTGGGACGATTTTTAGATACTATTTTCTTTTGAAATGATCTTTCTCCATTCAAAAGCTCTTGCACTGTAACATGAAAGATGGCTGCTAAATCAGTTAATGTTGAAATATCTGGTGCATTGATTCCACGTTCCCATTTGGATACAGAATTATCTGTAACACCTAATTGATTTCCAACTTCCTTTTGAGTTAATCCAAATTCTTCTCTAAGTTGAGCAATAAATTTACCCATTTTTTCTTGATTCATACACTTCACCTCATGTTCATTATATAAAATTTACCATCAATATAAAATGACTTATTCCGTCATATATTTATGAAAATCAAATTTAATCCACAATTATATTTTTTAATAAAAATTTAAGATACTCATTTATTTGATAGTAGAAATTTCAGTTTGCAACTCCTTTAATATATTTAGATTTTCAATCCTTGTAATTGCGAAACATTTCTTTCCCAAATCTTTAAAGGAAGCACCACAATGATATAATACTTTATTATCTAATATAATAAATCAATCATGAAACTCTTTGCTATTTAAGATTTCAATATTGTAGTAAGCATCGCTACTCCTTGTTCCGTAAATACCCTATATCTTCCACCTCTAGTTTCTCTTTTTTGGTCAAAATTTTTGAACAAAAAATTTTTACTTTCTGCTGTAGACAATTTCCAACTAAATCACTCTAGAGATTCTTCAAATTATTTTTAACTGCTTGATTAATTTCTTTTGTTCCATTTTTACAACAATAGAGTTTCGCTAAATCTCTTGTAGTTACCAAATGACACACTTATATTGTTTATCATTTAATATAAATTTTTTAAATAGACTCAAATGCTATCTACCTAAGTTGTTTATGACAACTTAGTAGTGTGTTATTACTTACCTGGCATCAATTTACATATTAAATAAATATTTATTTTTTAATTAAACTATTCTTTCTGTCTTTTTCTATTTGTTTTAAACTCTTAGCAGGTGTAGGTAATTTTTCTGGCATAACTCCACCATTTTTAGCAATTACTTCTCTAATATTTTTCCCAATATTATAATGAGTTTTATTAGCATTATTTTCACCCTGAATATTTTCTCTTTTTAATTTTGACTCAGTCTGAGTGATACGAAAAAGATTAGCTGCTAATTCTTCACTTCCCATATTATCCAAAATTTCTTCTCTATATCTTATTTCTTTTCGCTTTGCAATATCATCGGCAGTTTCTCCATTATAAAGTCCTTTATATCCTGCATTATGAAATTTATCAAAGTTTTTTACTCCCGCTTCCTTTGCAACCTTATTTAATGAATAATTTCCTTTTTTGGTTAAGTTTCTTTGATAAAATCTTTTCTCATCCTCTGTTAATAATGAATATTCTATTCCGTTTAATTCTTGCTTTCTTGTCTGGATTGCAAAGTAAGTTTGTCCTAAAGCAATTACTTCTTTAGAAGGATTTGCATTCTGCACAATAAGATAACAAATATAACGTGATAATTTATAATCATCAATTTTCACTATGGCATTATTATTTCTTTTTGACAATTTGTTGACCTCAACGAGTTGTTCATTAATATCATAATTACTATTGACACATGCTTCTTTAGCTTTGTTAATAACTTTAACAAAGTTTCTCCAATCAGAATACTCTAAAACTTTAGATAGTTCTCTGGCATACCAAAATTCTTTTCCATTTTCATCTATATGTTTAATATCATCGAAAGCTTTTACAGCGTATTTTTCTAATTCATTCATTTCTAATCATCTCCTACTATAGAATACGAGATAACTTTTCAATTTCCTTTTTTCTTATTTTCTTGTATAATATAAACAAGGAATGTCCATAAAACTGACAATTTTAAAAACTATGATTAGAAACTATAATGTTTTTAATGCCTACATGAATGATATTCCTATATATACTATATAAAAATTACAAATAAAAAGGAGTGAGAAAATGATTGCACTGATTACAGGCGGTAGCTCAGGGATTGGATTATCCATCGCAAAACGATTACATCAACTTGGGTATGACATTATACTAGTTGCAAGAGATATTGAAAAATTAGAAAAAGCAAAAAAAGAAATTGGAGAAACAACAGAAGTAATTGCTCTTGACATTTCAACACTTAAAAGCTGTAAAGAACTATACAAACAAGTCAAAGAAAAAGACATTGATATTGTAGTAAACAGTGCCGGTTTTGGGATGCATGGCAAATTTCTAGAACAAAATATGGAAGAACAATTGGATATGATTGACCTTAATGTCAAATCAACACAAATATTGACAAAATTATTCCTTCAAGATTTCAAAGAAAAAAATCACGGCTATATTCTAAATATCGCATCCACTGCAGCATTTTCACCAGGACCTCTAATGGCATGTTACTTTGCATCCAAAGCATACGTATTAAGATTAACAGAAGCAATTGCAGAAGAAATCAAACAAGAAAAAAGTAGAGTATATGTCGGTTGTTTATGTCCCGGTCCAGTGGATACTCACTTTAATGATAAATTAGGTGTCAAGTTTGCTAAAGCACAGAACAGTGATGAATTAGCAGCATATGCTGTACAAAAAATGTTTCAAAGGAAACTTGTGATTATCCCAACATTCAATCACAAACTAAATGCTTTTCTAAATAAATTTGTACCAACTAAAATACTATTAAAAGCAAACTATAACGTTCAAATTAAAAAAATAAATAATGCAAAAAAGAATAAGTAAAATGCTTATTCTTTATTCATCCTCAGGACCTGATCCGTGCAAATTAATATCAACTGTATGTTTTGCAATTCTTTTGTTTTCTGGGGGAAGCGTCATGTAATCTTCTCCTATATCCATACGTAAAAAAGAATCATAATTATTTGCAATCATAAATTTCGTATTCTCAAATTTGATATCTATGGCAGGAAAAACGTCTTCATATTTAAAAATATGCCCTTTAAATGGATTGATATAAGTCCATGTTAAGTCAAATCCTATCCATCCTGATTTTCTATTAATTTTTCCATAAAATTTTGCAATTCCTATAAATAAAGACTTCAAAGGAATTGGATTAATTCTAAGATTTTCGAATCCATTAATAATTAACATTAACAACCCATTTACAATACGAAATGGAACGTCCAAAATTTTATATTTACTTACATTGTCTAAGACCATGACGTCAACAAAAATTCCATCGCAATCACTACACTTATTTGCTAGTAGCGTATTCACTTCTTTAATATAGGTATTTTTTTTCCGAATTTTCATTGGTGGAATAGTAACATTATATTTTTTATTTTTTTCATAACAATGAAAAGTATATTGTTCTGGAAGTTGTTCCTCTAACACTTTAATAAACCTTTTAAAGTCTTTTCGCTGAATTGCAATATCCAAATCATCATCCCAGGGTATAAAACCCTGATGCCTCACAGCCCCTAAAGCAGAACCACCAGTAAGTACATAAGAAATCTTATTTTTACGGCACAATTGATCAATATCCACCATCATTTCCAATAATGACTTTTGGATATCTTTTACAGTTATGCAACTTCCATCTTTCCTTGTTTTAACAATATAATCTTCGCTTTTCATACTACACATGCCTTTCATTTTTCGGTATAGTTCATCTCTTTCAATATTTTCAAAGTTTGCTGAACTCCCTCTGTTATAGAATATTTTGCTTTCCATCCTAATTTCAATAACTTAGAAGAATCTAAAACGCTCATTAGCATAGGATTAAAAATTTGTTTTTCCTGTTCAGTAGCGGTACAACTCCTTACCTCAATATTTCCCATTTTTGCTACTAAGTGTGCTAAATCGTAAATTGTTATAACGGAATTTGGATTAGCTATATTATATGCTTCGCCATTTTCACCTTTCATTAAAATTATAATAAGAGCACTTACGGTATCAATAACATTACAGTAAGACCTTTTTTGTAAACCAGCACTTTTTAAAATAATATCTTCATTATTCAATGCTGCTCTAAAAAAATAACTATGTACTTTTTGATCATTTTCTAGTAAGGTCGCACCATATATGTGGCAGGGTCTTGCGATGACAACATCAATATCATATTGTTTTTTATATGAAATACAAAGATTTTCAGTAGCTCTCTTACTCATTGGATAGCAGGAACGAAATTTCAGTATATCTATATAACCATGATAATCTTCTGGAAATGATTCTAAATTTGCAATTGCTTGTCCATAAATTTCTCCAGAAGATAAATATAAAAATCTACATCCAAAATTGTTTTTGCAAAGCTCTAAAAGATTTTTTGCCCCTAAAATATTTGTTAAAATAGTATCAACAGGTTGTTCTGTGAACAATTTTGGGTCCGCATTACTTGCGCAATCTATAATATAATCTATCTTATCATCAATTTCTAACGATTTCGTAATATCGTGGTTTATTATTTTAAATGTTTTGTAATTTAAATATTTTGTAAATCTTTTTTTTATCTTTTCTTCATTTCGTGAAAGTGCTAGTACACAAATATTACTACCATAATTTAAATTATGATACATAATTGAATCTACCAATACACTTCCTATTAAACCTGTAGCTCCTGCCACAAGAATAGTTTTATCTTCCATTAGATTCCAATCAATATTCATTGTATTTATATATTTCAAATCATTTTGATAAGATTCAATATCTAATATATGAGCCATTTAACCCTCCTTCACAAAACTTATCTATTTTAGACAATTGTTCTTCTTTATTTTTAATAATGCTTCAAATATTTCAAGATCATCTGTTGTTGTCAATTTTACATTTTTTTCTGAGCCTTGCACCATATGCAAGATTTCTCCTAAATCACTCATTAAAGTACACGTAGCCACTGAATTGGTAATATCCCTTTTTTGAGCTTCATCATGCGCCCATAACAATTTTTTTAGTGGAAAAGTTTGTGGCGTCTGTGTTCGCATTAATTTATCCCTATCATATAATCCGAAACTAGTAACTTTATCATCTGTCATGAGCATTGCCTCTGCACAATCAATTGCCGTAATCGCAGAGCCATACTGCTTACAGGTAACAATATTACTAGAAATAATCTCTTCAGATACCATAGGTCTAATTCCATCATGAATCAAAACAATATCATCTTCGTGAAATAATCTATTTATCTCCAATAATCCATTTTTGATAGATTCCTGCCCATTTTTCCCACCGGAAACAATAGACACCAATTTTGTAATATTAAATTGTTTTGCATAGGCTCTTAATACATCATGCCATCCATCAATACATACTACTATAATTGCATCAACCATAGTATGCTTTTGAAATGCTTCTAGCGTATAAATAATAATTGGTTTATTGTCTATGCTAATAAACTGTTTCGGAATATCCTGGTGCATTCTTTGACCCGATCCACCAGCTATAATTAAAGCAATATGTTTCATATTTTTACTCCTTTTCATTTATTTTTATAATTGCAACTATTCCCAAAATCATAATCCCTATTCCTAAAAAAGGAAATGAGAAATCATTGAAAAGTATAAGTGCTAAAAGGAATAGAAAAAAGGAAAATACCACTCCAATCCGTAGCCACTTTTTTTGTCTCATAATAGTTCACCTGCTTCAAATCTTTTGTTATAATAAGTATACCATATATTTACAAAAATAAAAAGTAAGATAGTCTCTTACTTTACAAATGGTATTAATGCCATGAAACGAGCTTTTTTTACTTCGTTTGCAATATGTCTTTGATGTTTTGAACAAGCTCCAGTGATTCTTCTTGGTAAAATCTTACCTTTATCCCCACTGATATATTTTCTCATAATTTCTGCATCTTTATAGTCTACTGATTTCCCAGCACACATTTGACATATTTTCTTCTTTTTTCTATAAAATTCTGCCATAGTATCCTCCTTTTAGTCTAGGAAGTCATCATCGATAGAAACACTATCACCAAAGTCTGCAAATGGATCATTTTCTACACTGACATCATTTACAGGTGCATTTTGGTAATCATAAGGACTTACAGGCTCAGTTGGTACTGGATTGCTATAACTATCTCCACCTGCATTATATGCAGCCCTTTGTGCTTTACTTTCAATAAAGTGGAATTGATCTAATACAACATCGGTTGTATATCTTTTATTTCCATCTTTATCATCATAACTTCCTGTTTGCAATCTACCTTCGATTGCGATTTGATTTCCTTTATCAAAATAATTACAAATTGTTTCAGCTTGTTTTCTCCAAGCCACAATGTTAATAAAATCTGCTTCTCTTTGTCCATCTTGGTTGCTAAAAGCTCTATTTACTGCAATTGAAAATCTTGTAAATGGTACATTTGATGGTGTATATCTTAATTCTGGCTTTGCAGTAAATCTTCCAATCAACATTACTCGGTTCATAATAATACCTCTCTTTATTTTTCTAGTTTTGTAATGAGATGGCGTACAACATCATTACTGATTAAAGCCAAACGGTCAAATTCCTTAATTGCTTTATCGTCATTTGCTTCTACTTCATATACATAATAGTATCCACTTTTGAATTTTTTGATTTCATAAGCGAATTCTCTTTGACCCATGTCCTTTTGTTCTGTTATAGTAGCACCATTATCCGTTAACACTTTCCCAAAGTTTTCAATCACTTTTTTAATTTCGTCTTCACTTAACGTTGGTCTTACAATAAACATAATTTCATAACTGTTCATTCTTGCACCTCCTTTTGGTCTAATCGGCTTCTACTTGAAGCAAGGAGTAAATTCATACTCGCTATAAATTATAACAAAAAAGCCTTGTCATGTAAAGCCTTTTTCTAATTATATGTATTTTTTATTCTATTATGATTTTTTAATAAGATTGTTCCTTCAAACTATTTTATTGTAAAAAACAAAAGACATTACTATTTGTATGATAAAATCTAAATTATCTTTTGTATATGATGTTTTTATAAATAATTTATTTATTATACCCCCTCACGCCAACTTTTCATATCCTTTTTTTCATGATTATATCAATTATTCCTCTTTGATTGGTAACTTTCTGCATAATTATCCGAGGATCACCTTCAGGTGAATATAAATCAGTTGTTGCGCATGGTTCAAGACTTCCTAATTTATGTTCATATATTCCTAGTTTTTTGGCATACCTCACATTATCCGTTCTCTCAGCTTTAATCATACTGTTTATTTCCTCATATACCTTTTTTTCTCCATAAATTCACCATCTTCCTATAATAAAGTTGCTATTGTATTTAATCATTTGATTTCCCAAATAATCTTAATAAATCTAAGAAAATGTTGATAAAATCTAGATACAATTCCAATGCGCCTATGATTGCTAAATTATCCTCATTTTCAAAGTTGTAACTTAATAGCTTAATTTTTTGAATATCATAAGCTGTAAATCCTAAGAATATAACTACACTAATACAAGAAATGACGATATCAAATGTTTCACTTCCAATAAAATAATTGACAATAATACAAATGATAATTCCAATCAAACCCATCAACAAAAAGGTACTAATTTTAGTCAAATCTAATTTTGTAAAATGCCCAAATAACACAAACATTCCAAATAAAATAGCCGTGATTAAGAATACAAACATAATAGATTCTAACGCAAATGCAACAAAGATAGAAGCAAATGTTAACCCTGTTACAAAAGAATATAACAAAAACATAATCTTAGCTGTCATTGGATTCATTTTACGAACACGAGCAGAAAGCACAATTACTAAAACAAACTCTGCAATAATTAAGAAAAAATACATGTTATTAGAGAATATATTATATAGCATATTCTCTTGTGTAGAAACATAATAACCTGTTCCAAATGTAACAACAAGACCTAAAAACATCCATAAAAACACTTTTGACATAACTTTACTAATTTCCATGTCGATCCTCCTTATTTTTAATATATACAATAGTATGTAAAATCATTACAATTGAAGGCATTATACATTAAAACGGAAATGACAAATATCACCGTCGTTCATGATATATTCCTTTCCCTCTAATCGCATACGTCCTGCTTCTTTTACTTTTACTTCTGATTCATATTTCTCTAAGTCTTCATAACGCATTACCTCAGCACGTATAAATCCACGTTCAAAATCACTATGAATAATTCCCGCACATTCTGGTGCTTTCATTCCTTTACGGAAAGTCCAAGCCTTACACTCATCAGATCCGGCCGTAAAGTAAGTGGCAAGTCCTAATAATGAATAAGTCGCTTGAATCAATTGATCCAGACCACTCTCTTTAATTCCCAAATCATTTAAGAAATTTATTTTATCATCCTCATTTAATTCAGCCAATTCCGACTCCATTTTCGCACATACTGTAATTACCTTAGCATTTTCTTTAGCCGCATATTCCTTGACTTGATCTACATAAGGATTTCCATCTGCTAATAAATCTTCTTCACTGACATTTGCCATATAAATAATAGGTTTTAACGTAAGCAAATTAAATAGTTTCATCAATTTGAGTTCTTCTTCTTCAAACGATACTTGTCTTAATGGAATATTTTGTTCTAAGTTTTCCTTAATTTTCGTAAGCACTTCTACTTCAAATTTTGTTTCTTTATCTTTTGTCATCGCTGCTTTTTTTCCAATTCGGTTAAAACGGTTTTCGATAATCTCTAAATCTGCTAACATAAGCTCTACATTGATAATCTCAATATCACGTATTGGATCTACATCTCCTTCAACATGGATAATATTTTTATCACTAAAACAACGAACTACTTCACAAATCGCATCCACTTCACGAATATGACTTAGAAATTTATTTCCCAAACCTTCTCCAGTAGAAGCACCTTTTACAAGTCCTGCAATATCTGTAAATTCAAAGGTAGTAGGAATCGTTCTTTCTGGATGATATAAATTTTCCAAAAATTGCAATCTCTTATCTGGTACTGTAACTACACCTACATTTGGATCAATCGTTGCGAATGGATAATTAGCTGCCAATATATTTTTCTTTGTAATCGCATTAAACAACGTAGACTTACCAACATTAGGAAGTCCTACAATTCCCGCTGTTAAACTCATTAATATCACCTCATCTGTTATTCATTATACCATCTTTGTAATGAAAAAAAAAGAATGTTATGAACATCCTTATAACGTAATGTAAGTTCCAATACCAATTGGAATACCAATCACATACCATAGTATAATTAACAATAACCAAATACCTGCAATCATTAGAATACAAGGCCATAATAATTTTAATGTACCAAATACACTAATTTGATGATGCTCATCTGTCTTATATTTTTCCATAAAAGCAAGCATCATCATAAAATAAATAAACATAGGCGTAATCGATTTTCCAATTCCATCTGCTACTTTATAAATAAATTGAGTAAATCCAGGTGTAATATTAGAACGCATAAACAGTGGTATCACAGTTGGATACAAAAGTGTCCATTTATCCATTGTACTTGGTAATAATATACTCATCAAAATGACTATAACAAAGAAAACTACAATCAATATAATTCCCGAAAATTCAACCCCATTTAAGAATTCTACCAATCTGCAAGCAACTACAGTTCCCAAATTAGACCAATCTAAAAGTGCAAGCATTTGTGAAGCAAAAAATGTAAGTACAAAAAGGAAACCTAAATTTTCAAAGTTCTTTGATAACCCTAAACTAAATTCACTACCATTTTTAATATTTCCTGAAACTTTTCCATAAATATATCCAAATATTATGAATAAGAATGTAATAATGAGAACTAGGCCATTACCAAATGGAGAATTTGTTCCTAACAATTGATCCATATATCTTACAGCACTTTTATCTAGTAAAATACCTGCCATTGGAGATTTTAATGGTAGAATCATGTAAACAATAAATATGATATAACAAATTCCAAAGCCAAGAGAAGCAATCATCGCTTTTTTAGATGTAGTAAGTTCCTCTTCTTCTACCGCATGTTTAATGGATAACTTCGGAACTAAAAATTTATTAATAATAAATGTAGATAAAATAGAAATAATCAATGTAGATACAATCATGATATACAAATTAGAAAATAAACTATATTTATAATTAGGATCTACTGTTAATTGTGCGGAACTTTGAGAAGCCATACCAATCAAATGATCATTATAATTGAACATTATACCTGTTCCATATCCTAGTGTAATCCCCAAATATAATGTTAAAATTCCTAACACAGGATTTTTTCCAATATACTTATACATAACACCAATTAAAGGTAGTAAAAAGATATAGCTATAATCTCCCATAATGGTACTTATGATTCCAAGTAAAATCGTAATATAGATGACCAAATTGATTTTTACTTTACGAAGCGGTGCAAATAAAACTTTTAAAAATCCACTTTTTTCACAAATACCAATTCCAATTAAGGAAATAATTAAATAAACCAAAGGTTCTAATAATTTATAATTAGAGACCGCATTCCCAATGATAAATCGCAATCCTTCTACACTTAACACATTTTTGACAGTCACCAAAGACGATTCCAAGGTTCCATTAGCAATAGTCGTCTGTGATCCTTCTATTTCTAACATAGAAAATACAAAACTAAGAACTGCAATTGCAAGTGTCATCAAACCAATTACAAGAACTGGTCCCTTCTTTCTATCTTTTTTCTCTTTTCTTCTAGCCATAATACCTCCTAATAGGTAGTTACCTTTTTCAACTTCTTGTTGAATTCAATACGTGGAATCATAACACTTCTTCCACACTTGACACATTTAATTTTAATATCCGCACCAACACGAATAATTTCCCATTCATTGGTTCCACATGGATGTGGCTTTTTCATAATGACAATACTTCCCAATTTATAATCCATGAGGCTCCTCCTTTTTATTCTTTGACATCAATTATTTCTAAAATACGATTTAAATCAGCAACAGAAATAAATGAAATTTCTATTTTTTTATCACGCACTTTTACCTTAGCATCTAATTTTTCACTTAATAAATCTTCTACATACTTAAATTCTTTTACTTCAGGTTGTTTTCTTTTCTGCATTTTAACTGTTCTTTCAAATTCATTGGAATCGGTTAAAGATTCTATTTCCCGAACAGAAAATTTTTCATTCACGATTTTATCTGCCATCTCACGCATTTGGTTTTCATCATTGAATTTACTTAAGACACGCGCATGCCCCATCGTAAGCTTAGAATCATTCACCATATCTTGAATATCTTTTGGTAAACGAAGTAATCCTAATAGATTCGTAATATGACTTCTACTTTTTCCAACTTTTAATGCAAGTTCTTCTTGCGTAATGCCTAATTTTTCAATCATTAATTTATAGGCATTTGCTTCTTCTATCGCGCTTAAATTTTCACGTTGTAAATTTTCTAATAAGGCAATTTCCATCATTTGTTCATCCGTAAAACTACGAATAATTGCTGGTACTTTTTCCAAACCCGCTAATTTACTTGCTCGAACACGTCGTTCTCCTGCAATGATTTCATATCCCTTGATACTTTTTTTCACGATAATTGGTTGAAATACACCATGCTCTTTAATCGAATCAGATAATTCTTTTAAAGCATTTTCATCAAACACTTTACGAGGTTGATACGGATTGGCACGTAAATCATCAATATTCAATTCTACAATTTCCTCATTGGTTGCTGTTTCATATATCGTACGTTCAATCGTATCCACATCTAAATTTTCATTGTTAAATAATTGTTCTAGCCCACGTCCCAATGCTCTTTTTTTAGTTTCCATTTCGTTCAATCACTTCCTTTGCTAAATTGAGATAAGCTTCTGTTCCACGGCTTTGTGGATCATATGAAATAATTGGCTTTCCATGACTTGGCGCTTCTGACAAACGAACGAGTCTAGGAATAATAGTATCGTATACTTTTTCTCTAAAGTAACTCTTGATATCTTCTACCACCTCTAAACCTAGATTGGTTCTACTATCTAACATGGTTAATAAAACACCTTCGATATTCAATGTTGGATTTAAGTTTTTTTGTGCCAACATAATGGTATTTAATAGTTGCATAATTCCCTCTAGGGCAAAAAATTCGCATTGTACGGGAATAATAACAGAATCAGCCGCAGTTAATGCATTCGTTGTTAAAATTCCTAAAGATGGTGGACAATCAATAATGATATAATCAAATAAATCTTTTGTTTGATCTAAGTATTTCTTTAATTGTGCTCCTCTTGTAAAGTCAGGATCCATTTTACTTTTTTCCATTAATTCAAAATCAACACCTGCTAAATTAATGGTTGCAGGGATTACAAATAAATTCTTAAATTTTGTTTTGATAATCACTTCTTTTAAAGTTGCTTCATCTTTTAGTAGTTCATAAATACTTTTGTCATAATCTGTTTTTCCAATTCCAACTCCTGTTGTAGAATTTCCTTGTGGGTCTAAATCGACTAGTAAAACTTTCTTTTTTAGTACACCCAAAGAGGCTGCTAAATTGATACTAGATGTCGTTTTTCCAACACCACCTTTTTGATTGACTAAAGCAATTATTTTCCCCATATAAATCACCATTTTCTCAACTACATAATCTAACATATATTTTATCACATATTGATGAATTTTGCTATCTATTTTTCTTTTTATAAGTAAGAGAAAATTCTAAAGTACTATTTTTAGTCTAATTTATAAGGTTTTATGAGATATGAAATAACAAATTACAATTGATACAGGATATAGACTATTTCGTTCCGATTTTGCAAATTTTTAAAATTTGTTCGATATAATGGTCTCTGGAAGGGGATCAATATGATGTATAAACGACTAAGAGACTTACGTGAAGACAGAGATCTGAAACAAAAAGATATTGCCGATTTCCTTAATATATCACAACGTGGATACTCCCATTATGAGACTGGCAATAACGACATTCCAACTGAAATATTAATCAGACTCGCTGATTTTTATGAAACAAGTGTGGATTACCTTCTAGGGAGAACAAACAACAAGAATAAAAGGGAAAAACAAAAAAATTAGGGCAATTAATCCCTAATTTTATTTTTCGTCATCAATACACAATTGTTCCAAAACCTTTACTTTTCCTTGAAATAAGTACTCTCTATCATCTTCTCCAATGTATGGTGGATTCCAATACAAAGCAGCTTCCTTGTACATTTGTTCTACGCATAATTTTTTGTTTGGAAGCCAGTAATCATTGGAACAAAATAACTCTCCATCCAATGATACACGAAATAATTTAAGCTTACAATTTTCCCCTAATTGCTTTTTCCAATGCGCTAGACCACTTTCATCACAAAACCAAGGAGAGTGTAATCGACTAGGCAATTGTGGATAGTGTTCTGCTCTGTATCTTTCTAAAGCAAGTTCTCTATTATAAATACCCATGCCATAAATTAATTCACGTGCCTTTTCTGCCACCCTTTTTAAATACTTTAAATCTTGATTTTCAAAACCATCATTTAAGCATTTTTCAATGACAGAATCAAAAGATGTTAAACTACCATCTTTACAAATAACACTTGTGGTAAAATCTTGTAATATTGTACAAAAATAGCTTAGAAAGTTATTATCTACAATTATTTCTTTTCCAGCCTGCCATATATCATTATAGTATCTTCCCCTATGGTAATGATACATTTCTTTGTTATGAACTTCCATGCTGTATTCCCCCTTTTTCTAAGGAGATAGTCTATCATTACTTTCAATTCTTGTCAAATTAAAAAGAAGACTATTTATCTTCTTCTAATTTTTGCTTTAATTCCTCTTTATTCATTTTATAATATCCAGAAATTCCTTTTTCCTTTGCAAGTTCTTTCAATTCACTTAAAGATAAATCTTCTAAACTCGCTTCTTTGAAATTACTATAATCTACTTCCAAATCTTGATCAGGCATACAACCATTTTCTACTAAATAATCAATTTGTTCTTTAGTTAATGTCTCATATTCTAATAAAGATTCTGCAATTAAATCTAATAACTTCTTATTTTCGGAAATTGTTTTCTTCGTAATATCATAACATTCATTAATAATTTTTCTTTGCTCTTGGTCAATTTCAAATGCAACTTGACCAGAGAAATTACGACTCTTATTATAATCTCTACCTAAGAATACACTAGATTCTTGATGCTCAAATTGCATAGGACCTAAATCACTCATACCAAATTCGGTAATCATAGCACGCGCAATCTTAGTGGCTCTTTCTAAATCGTTCTGTGCTCCCGTAGTCATTTCATCAAATACAAGTTCTTCGGCAACACGTCCACCTAGCAAACCACTAATTTGATCCAATAATTCTTTTTTAGTTGATAAATAAGTTTCTTCTTTTGGTTGCATCATATTGTATCCACCAGCTGCACCACGTGGAATAATCGTTATCTTTTGAACTTCGTTCGCACCATCTAACTTAATTCCCATAACTGCATGCCCAGCTTCATGATATGCAACTATCTTACGCTCACGCTCCGTATATTTATGACTCTTTTTCGCAGGGCCCATCAATACACGGTCATGTGCTTCATCAATTTCAGACATCGTAATCGCATCTTTATTTCTTCTTACTGCAAGTAATGCAGCTTCATTTAATAAGTTTTCCAAATCAGCTCCACTCATACCAACTGTTCTTCTTGCGATATGAGATAATTTAACCTCTTTAGTAAAAATCTTATTTGCTGCATGTACTTCTAAGATTTCTTCCCTTCCCTTTACATCAGGTAATGCGACAGTTACTTGACGGTCAAAACGTCCTGGTCTTAAAAGTGCTGGATCTAATACATCTGGTCTATTTGTAGCTGCAATAATGATGATACCTTCATTTGCTCCAAAACCATCCATCTCTGTCAATAATTGGTTTAATGTCTGTTCACGTTCATCGTGCCCTCCACCTAAACCAGCACCTCTTTGACGTCCAACTGCATCAATTTCATCAATAAAGATTAAACATGGAGCATTGTGTTTTGCTTGTTTAAACATATCACGCACACGAGAAGCCCCAACACCGACAAATAATTCAACGAAGTCTGAACCACTAATATAATAGAATGGTACATTTGCTTCTCCTGCTACTGCACGTGCTAATAACGTTTTACCAGTCCCTGGAGGACCTACTAATAAAACACCTTTTGGAATTCTAGCACCCAATCTTTGGAATTTTTTCGGATTTTTTAAGAAATCAATTAATTCTTGAACTTCTTCTTTCTCTTCTGTTAATCCAGCTACTTGTTTAAATGTTACTTTTCTACTATCCTCATTCAAACGCGCTCTACTCTTACCAAAATCCATTGATTTATTGGCATTTCCCATTTGTCTTGTAATAAAGAAGAATGCTGCACCTACCAAAATAACCATAGGTAATACATTCACTAAAAAGAGTAAGAATGTACTAGATTCTGGGTCTGTTTTGGTATTAATTACAAAGCCATAGGTTTCTTCCGCACCTAATATCTTTGTCATGACCTCTTCTGCCAAAGGAACACGGAAAAAGAAACTTTCTCCTTCTTTATAATTTTTTAACTTACCGGAGATTTCATACACACTTGCACGATCCCTTGGTGTAATCGTAATTTCAGATACATTATTTCCTGCAACTTCTTTCATGAAGGCATCATAACTAATTACATTTACTTTTTGATTGGTAATATTGAAAAAGTAGATAATGCCAAAAATCACAAGTAGTAAAAAGAAATAAGGCATAATTCCACGTTTTACATTTCTTTTATTCATCCAAAATTCTCCCTTCTTAATAATACTTTAGTAGTATATCATACTTTTCATCTTTTGTTTTGTCAAATTTTGATTTTTTCAAACCTGGTAGCCAAACAATTGTCCCCTTAGAATCGACAACAACTGGCCACATATCCCTTTCTTTCATAGGAATTTTTTCATCAATAAAGATATCATTCACTTTTTTGCTACCTAACATTCCCTTTACATGTATTTTATCCCCGTTCATACGATTGCGAACGTGAAGTGGAAAAGAAACCTCATCTGCACGCAAGCGACATACAAAATTATCATCTTTTGAAGTTTTAGAAACGACTTCAATATTCTTACCATTTGGTAAATTCATATATTGAATGAGCTCAATTTCATAAGTTCCACCTTTTTCTTCATCATGAACAAATGTTAATTTATCATATGCTTTTATCGCTTTTAAATGATTTGGTAAGTAAATATAAGCATTGGCTCGGTTGGAATGAATTAAGTCAAAAATAAGTTCTGCATGATGGTCTGTAATCAACATCAAATCATCTTGATATACATGTTCTAATATATAATAAATGACTTTCATCGCAATGACATGATCCAGTTTTGAAAATTCTACAATATCTAATTCATTTTGAACATATATTTTCGGCATTATTTTTTCAACTTGTTTATCAATATAATCATTGTATTCTAATAAAGTCCTACTAAACTTATAAAATTTTTGATGTACATTGATGTCCTCTTTTTTAAGAGCAGGAACCACATATTTACGAAACCGATTTCTCGTATAGACATCTTTATCATTGGACGCATCTTTAACAAACGGAATTTTATATTTTTTATTGTACTCTAAAATTTCTTCTTTGGTAACACCAATTAAAGGTCTTAAAATGGTATAATCACCCATTTCTACCAAGTAAGAAAATCCGCTATAACCTCTTAAAGTAGAGCCTCTTACAATCCGCATCAAAATCGTCTCAATCAAATCATCACCATGATGCGCTGTAAATAAGAATCTGGAATGATATTTTTTTACAATTTCTTCAAAATAGTGATATCTTTTCGTTCGTGCTTCATTATGGAAATTATCATCACCATAATCTTCTATTTTCATATATTCAAATAAAATACCATTATTTCTACAAAATTTTTCAACAAAAATAGCTTCTTCATTACTTTCTTTTCTCATATTATGATTGACATGTGCACAAACAATTGTCAAATCAAAAGCATCCTTTACACGTGATAAAAGATGTAAAAGGGTCATGGAATCTGGGCCACCACTAATTGCCGCAACAACAGTATCCCCGTACTTAAAATTAACACTTTCCATTAAAAATTGATAAGCTTGTTCCATATCGACACCTCTTTAAATTCTCGGTAGTGTGCATAGTTTATATACAAACTACCTGTTTTTCCTTTATATTTCAATGA